>Ga0187810_10000088_pt1 | contig 42345 bp, 43 predicted proteins | sample NC_wetland_sal_i_9_FD_132963 | JGI IMG/M metagenome (GOLD analysis project Ga0187810, IMG submission 132963) | Wetland sediment microbial communities from Neuse River Estuary, North Carolina, USA - ASW_5 | ecosystem: Environmental > Aquatic > Freshwater > Wetlands > Sediment | place: USA: North...
AGATACTCCGTCAACTGAGCCTCCGACCAAAAACGATCCCCATCATGAAAACGCTCCTGAATCAAATACCGCAGAGAATTGCGCAACTGCGCGTACAGAGGTGTATCACGGTTCGGATCAAGCAAAATGCCCTGAAGTAAAGCTGGCGAAGGAGTCAGCATGCCCGCCTTCATCTTCATATCAGAAGATAACATAGCATCCTTATGAATATCAGGCATGGGAGAAACCTGAGAGTATTCATTCATCAATGCTTTGTCGTTGTTCATACCAAAGTGGCTAAAAAGATTAATGTGTTACTACAAAATATATACTCCACTATTCTGCTATATAGTACAACACATTCTGTTCGAGTCAAGCGTTTTAAGCGTTTACTCTTAAGTTTTGCCGTTACCTATCAGAGATGACACGAAAAACAGGAAAATATATTGGAATAAATAAGTATAATTACTCATAATACATGCGAATCAAATTTCCCGTTTGTTGCTTTGGGGTATAACTACTATATACCTTGATATTTACAAAATAAACACGCAACCCATAAATAACTTCTTCCTCCAGCGCTTAGGAAAAAGCAGTGATGGAATTTAGCGCCATTAGGTTGCGTCTACATCTGAAAGGCGCTTCTTTTAGTTGATCTGTGCGAAGACGTAACACTTAATAAACTCGCGTTCAAAACTTCGGAGGTAAAATATATGCCTACCCTTACTCTCAGTGCGATTGATCCTCTTTTATTGAACAATCCAAATGGTATGCTCGACAACACTTGCTTCCATCAATTTCAGATTTGATTTTCCGCATCCAAATATGGGTGCTCGATCTGATTTAAGTCGGATGGTTCCCGTGTGGGGAAATGTCCGGGAGGAGGTGGTGTGTTTTCGAGCCAGATGGCGTCGAGAAGGGCGGCAGGGGCTTCGGCAGAGGGGCACGTCAGGATGGTCTGCCATATCTGGCGTTTTTCCTCCGGAGGGAGTTTGCGGTAGATTTCCAGAAGCATGGTGTACTCCAGCCGCTGCAAATCGGTAATGACGCCGCCAACCGATGGAATGCCACCGCGCTGGGAGGAAGGGGTCGGGGTGGGTTCCATGCAAAGATCAGGCTGAGGTTACGAGGCAACGTCGATTTTCATTTTCTTCGAGATGCCGAATTTTTCAACGCGCTTGCGAAGGGTGGCCCGTGTGATGCCGAGCAGTTTTGCCGCCTGAACCTGGTTGCCGCTTGTTTGTTCCAGGGCGTAGACGATGAGTTCTCTCTCGACGGCGGGGAGGAGCCGGAACTTTGAGTCGACCCGAGCGTGGCTGAAGAGTTTTTGCAGGGCTTCTTCGACTCCGTTCGAGGTCTGTGACTGGGGTGAGCCACCGGATGAGGTATCTGCTTCAGAACTGGGGGAAGTTTCAACTGGTGCTGGCGCAACGGGTGTGCTTGCAACAATTTCAGAGGAAATATTGGCCAGGCTGAGCGTGTCACCAGTGGCGAGTACCATGGCCCGCTGAATGACGTTTTCCAGCTCACGAACGTTGCCGGGCCAGCGGTGGCTTTTGAGCCGCTCCATCAATTCAGGAGAAACCCGGGTGGGGGAATCCTTGCGGCGGCTGCGATAGCGGTTGATGAAAAAGGAGATCAGGCGCGGGATGTCGTCCACACGGTCGCGCAGGGGTGGCACTTGGATGCTCACGACGTTGAGGCGGTAGTAGAGGTCTTCGCGGAATTCCCGTTTCTGGACGGCGGTCCACAAGTCGCGGTTGGTGGCGGCGATGATGCGGACGTCGGTCTTGACCGATTCCGATCCGCCGACGCGAAAAAATTCCCCGTCTTGAAGAACGCGCAGGATTTTCGTCTGGAGGCTGATGGGCATTTCTCCGATTTCGTCGAGGAACAAGGTTCCGCCGTCACTCTGTTCAAATTTTCCAATGCGCTGGGATGTCGCCCCGGTGAACGATCCTTTTTCGTGGCCGAAGAGTTCGCTTTCGAGGAGGTTTTCCGGGATGGCGGCGCAGTTGATGGCGAGGTAGCTTCGCTGGCTTCGGGAACTGTTGGAGTAGATGGCCCGGGCGATGAGTTCCTTGCCTGTGCCACTTTCACCTGTGATGAGAACGGTGGCCTCGGTGGGGGCAACCTGCCCGACGAGTTTGTAAACTTCCTGCATGGCGGGGGAACTTCCGACGATGGAGTTCATGGAATCCTCGGCCACTTGCGGCGAGGGAAGTTCCACGACGACGCTCATGGCGCTGGCGGCCTCAAGGGCTTTGCGGATGAGTGCCTTGAGATGTTCGATCTCGAAAGGTTTCAGGACATAGTCGAAGGCGCCGAGTTTCATCGCCTCGATGGCTGTCTGCGAAGTGCCATAGGCCGTCATCATGATGACGAGCTGCTTGGGGCTCACCCGGCGGATTTCCCGAAGGGTGTCGAGACCGCTTTCTTTTCCCATGCGGATGTCGAGAAGGACGATGTCCGGCTTCTGGTCTTTGACGGTGCGAAGACCGTCGGCACCGTTGTCCGCCGTCAGGATCTTCCACGGTTCCTTGTTAAAAAGTCTTTTGAAAGAATAATGGACATCTGATTCGTCGTCGATGACGAGCACTTTTTGTTGATGAGATTCCGGCATGGTTTTACAGATGTCCTTTTGCGCAGCGCCACATGCGTTATGACATGCGTTGCCAGGCACCAGGGACTTTACCATTCTCCGCAAGGGCTTCAATCCCCAAGATGCACGATCTCGATTCCCCATCTTCCCGTCTTGGAAGGAATCAGAAGTTGCGCGGGAGTGGTGGATGAAAAGATCGCATTATCCGGATTTTTTTTGGGCTTTGATTTTTTTCGCGCTTAAAAATTTCGTAAAAACGGCTGAGGGATTGAAATCCGGAGTCAAGGGCAATATCCAGCACTTTGGCATCGGTTGTTTGGAGAAGGGCTTCGGCATGAGCGACACGGTACTGTTGGAGAAAGCGACCGATCGTGACTCCAAAATTCTTTTTAAAAAGTCGCACGGCGTAATTGGGGTGAAGGCTGGCAGAACCAGCGATATCCTCCAGATGGATGTTTCTATTGAAGTTTCTGCTGATGAAGATCGCCATCTTTACTGCGGCAGTGGCAAGCATGCAACTTGAGGAATTGCCAGACTCAATCATTTTACAGCTCCGCCGGGGAATGCCCAAATTACCCTCCAGTCGTTTCAAGCGGGCTTGATATTCGAGCAGGACGATTTCCTCAAATCCGGACCGTCGGCTTCCAATATCTTCATGCCACATCCTTAATTCCATACGATCATGTTCCGGATGATTCAATTCATCGATGAGCAATTCACCTCCCAATAGACGGCGGTGAAAACTTTTGGAGAATTGCCATTTCAGGAATTCTTGCAGGGGCAGAGTGACCCAGATCATGACAGCCCCTTCTTTGGCCGAATAAATACGATGAGGATAACCCGCCCAAAACACTCCCAGCTGTCCGGCTTTCAATTCCTGCAGCCGTCCGCCCAACAGGTAGATGACGGATCCGGATTCCATGAAGTTTATTTCGACATTGGGGTGTGAGTGAGAATGGTCTTTCATAAAGTGAGCAAACGGGACGATGCCCACACTCAGGTTGTAAGCTGGCTCGGCTAAATTGATCGGCAGGTTCATTTTCGGGAATAAATTCTTGTTTTTCGGGATGTTTTTCACGAATCAGAAGATTATCTTAAAAGAAGAAAGTCACACTTTCTTTTTATCACCTATGAACACGACCACTCCCCGGACAGGTTGCTCCTGGAAAGCAAATTGGAATGAAACAGCCGAGCATTACATCAATTGGTGGAACCAAAAGGGTTACGTAATTGGCTCCTTTTGCAGTCCGCTTCGATCCGAATACCCCATCGAAGATGTTCCCGCGCCCACAACACCTTCTTCGATTGAAGAGGCGTGTACGGATCCTGTCTATGTGGCCGCTCGTATTCACCATGAATTGGCTCAGGGATCTTATCCGGCTGACTGCGTTCCCATGTCGTGGAGTACTCTTGGGCCTGGTTCCCTTGCTCTTTGGCTCGGTTCCCGCCCCGAATTCACGCGCAATACGGTTTGGTATCACCCTTGTGCTTCGTCTGTGGAAGAATTGCCGCCATTGAAGTTCGATGCTGAAAATCGCTGGTGGAAGCTGGCCTTGGAACACTTGCATCAAGTTCAAGTTCGAGCCCAGGGGCGTTATTTGAACGGCTGTCCGGATTTGATTGAGGGTCTTGACATCCTCGCTTCCCTTATTGGAGCGGAAAACATGTTTGCGGATATGAAGGAAATGCCCGAACTGATCCATATGCGACTGCACGAGATCAATCAAGTCTGGATCAAAAGTTATGATGAGATTTACAACCTCATCAAGGACGAAGAGGGGGCCGCTACTTTCTGGGCATTTTCTCTCTGGGGTCCAGGGAGGACGGCAAAGATCCAGTGTGATGTCAGTGCCATGCTTTCACCTGCCATGTTTAAAGAATTTGCCGTTCCCTACCTTCGGGAGCAGTGTCGGTACTTGGACTATTCCATGTTTCATTTGGATGGCACTCAATGCATCCCCCATCTGGATCATCTTCTTTCCATCGGGGAGCTTGATGCCATCGAATGGACTCCGCAGACGTGCGCAGGAAAGCCCGGCGGTGGGGCTGAAGCATGGCATGACATGTATCGCAGGATCAAAAATGCCGGAAAATCCGTGCAGGTCGTCAATATCTCTCCTGCGGAGATCATCCCATTATTCGATTCTGTGGGCCCGGATGGAATGTTCATCCTCACACAATTCAAAAGCAAAGAAGAAGCTGAAACCTTGACCGCGGAGTTGGAAAAGCATTTCCCCAACAAAACAGCCGTCCAGAATTTTTCACCGTTCACCGTTTAAGAGGCCCGTCTTCACCAGAGTTTCCCTGCCGTCAAGAATGGTCGGATAGTGCAGCTCCGGCTGTAATTCCCTCCTCATTCGGGTGGTGTCGCCGTAGTAGGAAACGCGGCCAATATCGATAAAATCACGGGTTAACGGGGATTTTGTCGAGAAAACGGCGGAGAAGCATTCGCATGCAGTCGCAGCGGCGTAGATCATCCACAATGGCATGATCCACGGCGGAGGGGTACGCCATGCCTCGCAGGCAATTTTTAAAAATTCCTGTAGGGAGACATTTCCTTCGTCTCCGAGGTGGTAAATTCCTTTCACGTCGGGATTCAGCAATGCGCGGGTTGTCGCTTCGCAAAAATCGATTTTTGAAATCAGGTGAATCTGCGTTTGTTCCCTCCAAACTCCCAACAATCGCCGACGGGCCAGCCACCTCGCGGCATCGATCATCAGGATGCCATCGCCGTAAACCATTCCGACGCGCAAGGAAACGGGGGTCTCGATTTTTCCAAAAAGATGTTTTTCTTCCTCCAAACGTGTTTTTGCATGCACGGAAATGGGGGTGACATCCATCCTCCCGCGAGCGGGATTTTCAACAGAAGTCGGTCCTTCCACGTGGGGAAAACTGATGAGGACGACTTTCTTCACGCCGCATTCGAGGGCAACATCCACGAGATTTTTAAAATAGCCGAGGTTGGTTTCCGGCAAAAATCTTTCCGGGCGAGCCTGAAATAAAATTCCGGCAAAATGGACGACCACGTCCACCTTTTCAAGCGCCGGGCGAAGCGTCTCTTTTTTGCGCAAATCGGCCCGGATAATCTCGACCCGAGTTCCGGCCTCGCGCAATTCCCTTGGAACATCCCTGCGATGCACCATCAGGCGCAAGGTCTCCGGGGTTGTTCTCAGCAAATGCGAAGCCAACAGCGCCCCGAGGTTGCCAGCCGCCCCGGTGATGAGAATTCGCATATTTCCCCCCCCACGTCAGGGGTTATTTGGCGGGAGGGTGATGCTGGTGCGACTCGGGATGTCTACGCTCGTAGTCAGACTCGCCGCCACTATGACGCGCGAGAGCTTCCTCCTCCAGGAGGACATTGAGTTTCTTAAAGTAGTAAAGCGCCCCGTAGACGATGGAACCCAAAAGTATAATCTTCGCAAGGGCACCCGAGGATGAATCTGAGCAACGATCACAAGCCATACTGTGTAAGTATCAAATGATGGCGCGAATGCAAGCGGCAGGTGTGTTTTTTTCTCGAAATGGATTTTTTTGCTCAACCAGCCATTAGTTTTCCCTATTGTGAACAACATTCTCTGATACCCTCAGGCTGGATTAACGCTCGTCAACGAAAGAAGAATGGCCAGTGTAGAAAGTTTCCATGCCGAGTCACTCACATCAGGAAGAACATCCCTCTCATCTGTCAAAGATGATGCTTTGGCTGTTGTTATATGTTTTTTCAGTGAGTCTTCTCAGTTCCCTGCTGGCCCCCCCACTTTACTTTGTCATCGATCACCTATGGCCGCACGTTTTCCCCTTTCGGCGAATTTTTAACCGCGCCTTCGTCATCAGCATCCCACTGGCTCTTCTGCCGTGGATGAAGTATTGGGGCATTTTGAATTTGCGCCGTCTGGGCCTCATCCACTCCGGTTGGTGGAAATCTCTTTTTTTAGGATGCTCCCTTGGGCTTATCTCTCTTGCACCTTTCCTCTTAGCTAACGTCTTTTTTGGTTTTCGCCAGTGGCAGGTGGACCTTCCACCAGAAAAACTTGCGGAGATTCTGGGTTCCTCATTCCTGGTAGGATTGTTGGAGGAAACCATCTTCCGGGGCGCCCTCCTCCATGCACAAAAGGATTACATCGGCAGGAAAACTCTGCTCTGGGCATTTTCCATTTCCATCATTTTTGGAGCCGCCCACTTTGTGCAAGGGAGTGATCTCCATGAGCCTGTTTCATTCTTTTCAGGATTCAATCAATGGGATCGCCCCTCACCCCACTTTGAAAATCCCGAGGGCCTCATCCGCCTGTTTTGCCTGATCGGCGTCGGCTTTTCCCTAAGTTGCCTGACCCTTCGCACCAGCACCCTCTGGCCCGCCATCGGGCTTCACATGGGATGGGTCATCATCATGCGTCTTTCCGACCGCCTCACGACCAATCCCACCCACGAGTGGTCAATCTGGTTCGGCCAGGATATCGGCACCGGCATCCCCGTTCTCATTTTCCTCATTTTGCTCAGCATCCTTTTTCTAAGAATTCCGGAAATGTGTGAATCATGAATGCCTGGACGGAAGCCATTCTTGATCTTTTCTTTCCGCCGGATGAAATTCCGGAGGAACTGCCACGGCTGGAAGCCCCCTATTGTGAAAAATGTTGTGAGCCGTACGAGGGAGCCATCCCCTCCTCCTTCGTCTGCCCGAATTGCCAGGGTCGTGACTGGCGACTGGAAAAAAGCCGGGCTGCCTTCCGGTTCGAGGGATTCGTCCGCGAGGCGATCCACGATTTCAAGTACAACGGGGAGTTTCACCACCTCCCGTTGCTCGCCGAGTGGCTGGAGGAGGGTTTTTCCAGGCATTACGCCGGGGAGACCTTCACGGCGCTGGTGCCCGTGCCGCTCCACTTCACCAGACGCAAGGCGAGAGGCTTCAATCAGGCGTTGGAACTCGCCCAGATGTTGGGAAAAAGAGTCGGTCTGCCTGTAACAAGCTGTTTGGAGCGGATCAAACCGACCGAAACCCAGACAAACCTTACCCGCGCCCAGCGATTGAAGAATCTCACCGGAGCATTCGCCATGAAGAGGGGATTTGACGTAACCGGAGAGGCGTTGTTAGTTTTGGACGATGTATTCACCACAGGGACAACCGTCGATTCGTGCGCCAAAGTCCTGCACCGAGCCAAAGCCGCACGCGTTTGCGCTCTAACCGTGGCCAGAGGCTAACCTATCATGTCTGTTTTTGAAAAACCCCAGGGACCGGAATCTCTCGACACCCCCAAGCGTCGCGAGATTCCCAAAGGCATCGCGACCAAATGTCCCGCGTGCGAGCAAACCCTCATCAATTCCCAACTCCGGGAAAACCTGATGATCTGCCCGGCCTGCGGTCATCACCTGCCCCTCTCCGCCATTACCCGGATCGCCAACATCACGGATCCCGACACCTTTCAGGAAAAAGACGGCACCATGGCTCCCGTTGACGTGTTGAAATTCACCGGCAGCACCAGCTACCCCAACCGCATCAAGAGTTACACAAAAGCCACCGGGCTTCAGGATGCCATCGTCTGCGGCCTGGCCGAAATCAACGGGCGCAAAGTCTCCATCGCCGCCATGGATTTCAACTTTCTGGGCGGCAGCATGGGAGCCGTCGTGGGGGAAAAAATCACCCGCACCCTGGAACGTGGCGTGGAGGAAAAGTGTCCCGCCATCGTTTTCTCGGCTTCCGGCGGCGCCCGCATGTACGAGGGGATGTTCAGCCTCATGCAGATGGCCAAGACCAGTGCGGCGGTGGCCCGGCTCTCTCAAAAATCGATCCCCTTTTTTTCCATCCTCACCAATCCGACGATGGCAGGCGTGATGGCCAGCTATGCGTCCCTCGGTGATCTCATCATCGCCGAGCCCAAGGCCATGATCGGCTTTGCCGGGGCGAGAGTCATCCGCGAGACGACCCAGCAGGAACTTCCCAAAGGTTTTCAAACAGCCGAATTTCTCCAGGAGCGGGGTTTGATCGACCTGATCATCCACCGCCGGGAGATGCGCGCACAGTTGTCCCGACTTCTTCAATACGTGTGAGTCCCCACCTCTCCAAGCCGTCTCTGGAAGACAGCCTGGGTTACCTCTACCACCTGCACATGATGGGGGTTCGCCTGGGACTGGAAAACACGCTTGCCCTGAGCGAGGCGATGGGTAATCCCCACACGAAGCTGAAATTCATCCACATCGCGGGAACCAATGGCAAGGGTTCTGTCGCGGCAAGTCTCTCCTCCATCCTCCAGAAAGCCGGAGTGCGCACCGGGCTCTATACCTCGCCCCATCTCGTCAAATTCAGCGAGCGCATCCGCATTCAGGAACAAAATTTACCGGATGAAACCTTGCGAAAACTCCTGGGCCGCCTCTGCCCGGAGATCGATCGCCTCCGCTCTCTGGGTTATGGGATTACGTTTTTTGAAGCGACGACGATCCTAGCCCTGCTCGCCTTTCACGAGGCAAATGTTGGAATCGTTGTGCTCGAAACCGGACTCGGTGGCAGGCTCGATGCGACCAACATTGTCGATCCCCAACTCTCCCTCATCACCAGCATTTCGTACGATCACGAGGCCATCCTCGGCAACACCCTCCCGGCCATTGCCGGAGAAAAAGCCGGGATCATCAAACCGGGAAAACCCGTCCTCTCCGTCGAAGCATCCGAAGAAATCCAATCTGTTTTCCAAAAGAAAGCCGATGAAGTCTCGGCACCGCTCGAATTTGTCGAAGCAGCCCATCTGCTCGGCCTTGTGGAAGGGACGCTTTTTCAACGCATCCGTTTTCGCGGCAGGGAATATCGCACCCCACTGCTCGGGCAGCATCAGCTTCAAAATGTCGCACTCGCCATCCGCGCCAGCGAAGTCCTCGCCGGGCAGGGCTGGGGAATCACTCCGGATCATGTTTACCGGGGAATTGAAGAGACTCGCTGGCCCGGCAGATTTGAAGTCATCTCGCAGAACCCCTGGTTCATCCTCGACGGCGCGCACAATGAAGACGGTCTTCGCAACGCCCTCGCCGCATGGAAATCCCTCACGGGCACCTATCCCGGACGGATCATTTTCGGGGTCTTGAAGGATAAACAGCTCGACTTGATGATTTCCCAACTTGAGGAAACGGGAAGTGAAATCTGGCTCGTTCCGGTTGCTTCGCCCAAAAGTACGTCACCGGATGAACTCGCCTCTCGATTCCAAAAAATCCGCCCGAGAATATGGCCATCCGCACAGGCCGCGCTGGAAGCTTCCCACCCCATTCCCGCCCGTGGAATTCTTCTGATCGGCTCGCTCTACCTCGTCGGAGAAATCCTTTCCCGACTCAGGCAACAGCACCATGAATTAGCCCTCAACGGGTAGGCTTTTTTCAAAAACTCTGTCATGAGTGTGCTACATGTACTGCATCATCTCTCCGCAAGATGACGTCAGCTTGACTTTACCCTGTAAAATGTTGCCAGAGCTCTTTCTTCCTAGATTTTCCGGATATTTCATCAGGAAAATGATGTTGCACAAGCCATGCGTATGTTTTCTCCTCGGCAAGGATGTGGTTATACCAAACCGTGACAGGTTTTATACGGCAAGACAGAAAATCAGCCCCCATCCCGTTGCGAAGACCACAGGGTATACTTCGCAATCAGAAAAACTGAGGCAAGACCCCAAGGCATGCCTGGCAATCAATTGCGCCGATGAGGGCCGGACGACATGGACGGAGCAGAGGAGCATCGGTAGGTGATGCGGCCCTTTGAGAGATCGTAGGGGGACATTTCCATCTTCACGCGATCCCCGATGTTGAGCCGGATGAAATTCTTCCTCATCTTCCCCGAGATGTGGGCGAGCACTTCGTGATTGTTATCGAGCGTGACACGAAAGGTCGTGCCCTTCATCACCGAGCGCACGGTACCTTCAACTTCTATTGTTTCTCCAGCCAATTTCTTTCCTTTTGTAATAAACCGAGGATTGCTGTTAGCCGAAAAGCTGAAAATTCTCAAGACAAATAGGAAAAACGTCTCTGGCAGGGACTGTTTTGTGCCAGAATTTATTTTGTTCCGATGACCCGGAAGCGCTGGGAAAGAAGGTCGAGGACGTGGTGGGCTTCCTCGATTTTCAGCAAAAGCGAGCCTCCGAAAAAGACCACCGCACCGAGCGGTACGGCCCAAAACACCTGGAACCAGCATCTCTTGGGAAGGATGATGTCGGCGGCGCATGCCGAACTGTGGGCAACCAGCGCCATGAGAGCTGAAATGAACAGGAGTTTCCCGAGGAAAATGAGATGGGGGCGAAGGAGCAGCCCCCCAAGTTGGGAGCGGAGTGCAAAGGCCAGTTGCAGGGCATTCACCAGCGCCACGGTCGAGGTGGAAAGAGCGAGTCCGGCGACGCCGAGGTGGAGTTTCCACGTCAGAACCAGATTCAGGATCAGATTGAGCCCGATTCCCAGCATGCTGACCCGTACGGGATAGGAGACCCAGTCGAGCGCGGCATAAACCGGAGCCAGCACCTTGATGCAGGCGTATCCGGCCAGGCCAACCGTGTAGGCTTGCAGAACCAGTGCCGTAATCGCGGTATCCGATTCGTGGAAACGTCCCCGCTGATAGATCAGCCCGATGATGGGCTGCGCCAGGACGGCAAGCCCGACGGAAGCCGGTATGGTGAGAAAAAGAGCCAGCCTCACACCTTCCACCACTTTTCTTTTCAGGTCTTCAAACTGAGCGTAGGCTGCCGAAGTCGAGACGGAGGGAAGCGTCACCGTCGCCACCGCCACGCCAAACATGCCGATGGGAAATTGCATCAGCCGGAAGGCGTTGTTCAGCCATGTCACGGCTCCGTTGCCACAATAGGAGGCAAAGGTCGCGTTGATGACAACATTTACCTGGACTGCGGCTCCTCCCACGATGGCTGGCAGCATCAAAGCCGCCACCTGATGCAGACCGGGGTCCTTCCAGTCGAACGACCACTTCATACGGAAGCCATAACGCCTGGCTCTCGGCAGTAAAATAAGCCACTGGGCGACTCCGCCTATGAGCGTTCCAAACGCGATGCCATAAATCGCCTTTCGGCCAAAATAAGGGTCCATCCAGTAGGCCAGCCCCACTCCTGTGATAATGGAAATGGCGTTGTAAACCGTCGACGCCGAAGCAGGCAGGCCGAAGCTCCCGAGGCTGTTCAAAAGCCCCATGTAAACCGACGCCAGCGAAACAAGCAGAATGAAGGGAAAGAGAATGCCGGTGAGATCAGCCGTCAGATCCTGCTTCCCGGCACCAAACCCGTGGGCAATGGCGTCCACCAGGAGATGCCTCCCCATGATGCCGACGATCACGATGATGCCGACGATGAGCACAATCCAGGAGATCACCCGACCGGCCAGCCGGAATGCCTCTTCCTGACCTTCGACTGCCAGTTTCTTGGAAAAAACGGTGACAAATGCCGTGGAAAGGGCTCCTTCGGCCAGAAGATCGCGCAGAAGATTGGGAATGCGGAACGCCATGAAAAAGGCGTCCAATTCCTTTCCCGCACCGAAAAGCGAGCTCAGGACAATCTCCCGGACAAGGCCGAGCACGCGGCTGCCCATGATGGCCAGCATGATCCGGCCTGCCGACCTGGCCGTTCTCTCCGGCCTAACTTTTGTCATAAGATCGTGCCGCTTCCTGCATGGCGTAAAGCTTGCTGTATTTCAGAAAAACTTCCCGGGCGGTCGATTTGGAAATCTGCCAGCCAAGCTTCCCTCCCTGCCAGCCGCGCTTGATGATGAAGCCACGGAAAAATTTCCACCCGGCGTGGACGTATGGCGCCCATTTCGAGCACCGCTTTCCCTCCTGATAGGCCGAGCCAGCCCAGAGCGTCGAGTATTTTTCGATGCGCTTGCACTGATCCTCGTAATCCTTGTAGGTGTAGTGGTAGAGTTCCCCTTTCAAACGTCCCACGGAACCGTCGGTTTCGAGTCGCTCGTGAACGGCGCCACCGGCAAACCGCGACTTCTTTTTTCGGAAGAGCCGGACTACGTAATCGGGATACCAGTCCCCAAACCGTATCCATTTGCCGAGAAAATAGACGATGCGGGAAACGGCAAAGGCATCATGGGAAGGCTCCTGCCGGGAAAGTTTCATGTGGAGGATGCTTTCCCGGAGCGGTTCGGAGAGCTCTTCATCCGCATCAATGGAAAAAACCCAGTCGTGGCGCGCCAGGGCGATGGCTGCATTTTTTTGTTTCACGTAACCCTGCCACGGCTGCTCGAAAAACTGGGTGCCAAAGGATTGGGCGATTTCCTTCGTGCGGTCGAGGCTGCCGCTGTCGAGGATGATGATTTCATCCGCAATCGACATCACGCTGCGGAGGCAACGGGAAAGGTTGTGCTCCTCATTCAGGGTGATGATGCAAACGGAGATTTTCATGCGGAATTTTGAAGTGCCGCGCGAGCCTCGGCGAGGACGCGGGGAGTGTCAATCTCCAACATGCACCGGAAGTCGATGGGACACACGCGGAGAAAACAGGGGCTGCACTCGGGCTTTTCCCTCACCACCCGGACGCAGGGGTGCAGGGGGCCGGTCAGAGTGTCTTCCGTCGAGCCGAAAACAGCCACGGCGGGCGTCCGCAAAAGCGAGGCGATGTGCATGGCCCCGCTGTCGTTGCAGAGAAGCAGGCGGGCGTGGGCGAGGTGGCAGAGGAATTCATCGAAACCGGTCTTTCCGGTCAGATTCACACAGCGGTGAGTCAGCAGCCGCTCCATCTCCTTCCCGGCTGGAATATCCGAACGTGCGCCGAGGATGACGGGCTTCAACCCCTCGTTCCAGAGGATCATGGCCACGGTGGCAAATCGCTCCGCAGGCCATCTCTTGGCGGGTCCGTATTCCGCACCGGGACAAATGACGAAATAGGGTTCGGTGATCGGGGGCTTCCCCGGCTTCACCACCTCGGGCAATTGCGGCGCGGGGAGATTTTCCTCCCTCCAGAAAAGGAGTTCCAGATAGTCGAGTGCCTGATGGCGATGGGATTCCGCCATCGTCAGTCGCGGGCGGGTATGGGTGAGGAGGTGGCGGCGCCAGTGGCCTTCAAAACCGACTCTCATCGGAATGCCTGCAAGGAACGCCTCCAGTCCGGTGCGAAGGGAGTTTGGCAGGACTAATATTCCCTCGAAGTGTCTTTTCCGCAAACCCATCGCGGTCGATAGAATTCCGCCCGGAATGGGTATGACTTCCCTGACCCAGGGGAGCAATTTCCAAAGCCCGACGAGCTTCGGCTGGCAGAGGATGGAGATTTCCACCTCGCGTTCCCGTCGGAGGGCTTCGAGTGCAGGCATGGCCATGACAGCATCGCCCAGCCAGTTCGGGCTGCGAACGGCCAGGCGACGGGGAAGACAAGGGGCGTCAGGCATCACGGCAAGAATGCCGCCAAATCTGATTTCCGAAAAGCTATTAGCGGAAGACTCCGGTTTCGGCACGACGATTCTTGGCCCAGGCCGCTTCGTTTTCGCCCTCCACGGCGGGCTTTTCCTTGCCGTAGGAGACGGTGGAGATGCGATTGCCAGCGACTCCGAGGCCGATGAGGTAATCCCTCACCGCCAGGGCGCGGCGTTCGCCAAGGGCGAGGTTATACTGCGTGGTGCCTCGGGAATCGGTATTGCCCGCGATGAGGATTTTTGCTGTGGCATTTCCCTTCATGTAGGAGGCGATGGCATCAATCTTGCCACGCTCGCCGGGGGCGATGGTGAAGCTGTCGAAACTGAAATAGACGATGTCATCTTTTAATACAGAGAAGTCGGCGCTGCCGGGAGTCTCACCAGCGGAAGTTGCAGGCAAACTGGAATTGCCACCCGGGCCACCGGAAACATCTGTCGGGTTCACGTTGCCATCCAGCATGTGATCCGGGCCACCTGTTGCGTTGGTAGTGCCATCGTCAAATGGAGGCACTCCGCTTTTGTCGGCGGAGGCGCAACCTGCCAGAAATAGAATTGACGTAAATATTGTTAGGTAAACAAATGTGTAATACTTTTTCGATGCGTTATCTTCTTGATATAGTTTCATTTGGAGCAATTTGGTTCAGAGCAGGCTGTGATGCCGTTTTCTATCTTCTGGGACTTTTTACTTAAAGAGTCAAGAATATAAAGTGACCCCGCATGGGCGTAGACGATGTGGCGGGAATCCCGCGTCCAGGAGGGCGACTCGCATCCCCCTCCGGTGGTGAGGACGTCCGTCTGGCGGGTGGCAAGGTTGCTGAGACCGATTTGGAACTGTCCGGAATTGCGGATGACGTAGACGAGCTTTTCCCCGTCGCGGGAAAAGTCGGGATCGGTCACGTAGAGGGCGTCGGTCTTTACTTTTTGCGCCGGGCCTCCCTTGGGCGACATGAGGTAAAGCTGCGGCAGACCGTCGTCATCCGAAATGTAGGCGATGGCGTCGCCTTTCGGTGAATAGCAGGGCGAGGCTTCCGTGCCACGGGTGTGGGTCAGCCGGAATGGAACTCCGCCATTGGCAGGCATGGTGTAGAGTTCGGTGTTGGCGTCCTTGGAAAGGATGAGTGCCATGCGCGAGCCATCGGGCGAATAGGCGGCGGCGGTATTCAAGCCGGGGAAGGTGGCGACTTGCCTCTTCTTCATCGTCTGGAGATCGATCACCCAGACCTGAGGCCAGCCGGTAAGATACGAGGTGAAGGCGATCATATTTCCGTTGTAGGAAAACCGTGGCGTGAGGGTGATGGAATTGTCATGGGTCAGTTCCTGGATTCCCGTGCCGTCCATGTTCATGATGTAAAGTCTCTTCGATCCGGTCCGTTTCGAGATGAAGGCGATCTTCCCGGTGAAAATTCCCGGAAGGCCCGGGTTGGGCAAACTTTCCATGATGGCATCAGCCAGACGGCAGGCAGCCGTATGGGGGTCGCCTTCGAAAGATTTATCGGCGAATAACGCAGCTCCGGTGGATGACGTCAACGTGGCGGTAATCCCCTGCCCTGTCACCGCCCCCTTCACCTGCGCGGCGGCATCCGACGGTGCCAGGTTGAACATGCTGAGAAGGCTGAGACAGTTCCGCAAAGTCCCGGCGACCTGATCCCCGCCGGGGCCGGAAAACTCGCCGATTTTTAGCGGGATGCCAGCATTGCCAACAACCTCGATGGCATCCTGAGCCTGAGTGGTAAAAGAAAGCGCGATGAAAAACAGGAGGGAAAGAAACAAGGAATGCTTCATGTGAGGGACACATTTTCAAAAAAAACTTCAAAATGACGAGAATAAAACACTTGAATAATAACTTTTCAAAAAAAGAGAGGGCTATTTGAGGGTAAAATTGACCACAACCTCATAGTCTGGATTCCCCATTCCGGCAGGCAACGGGCGGGAAATTTTCGAGACCGACTCGACTGCCTGACGCACCGAGTCATCCATGCCGGAATCGCCTGAAGGACTCGATATGCCGACGAAGTGGACGGAGCCGTCCGGGCTTATGCGAATCTGGACGGATGTGGCCAGATGATCCCGTGAAGCGAATGGTGGTTTGTGCCAGTGTTCCTTGATCGTCTGTCCAATCAGGGCACGATAGGAGGCTTTTTCCGAAGAATCCCCGTTCGGCGAACCAGCAGGGCCGCCCGGCCCATCATCCGGCCCCTGAACTCCGACACTGCTGATGGCGAATTCGAGGGATTTGCGAAACCCGCCATCACCACCGTCACCATCCACAACTGGTTTCACGCCGGGATTTTTCACCGTTGGCTTTCCCGAGGATGGAGTTTTCACCTGTGTTTTTTCCGTGGAGGAATTCTGAGACTCCGACACATGCCGCTCCACGAGTTTGTCCGTGTTGACATGCACGACAGGTCTGGAGGGATGTTTGGGCGCTTGCACTTGATCGTGTGACGGACTCTTGATCTTTTCGGGAGGAGGTGTTTTGACATGCTTCACGTGCATCTCAGGGGTCGGAGTTGGCTCGGAAACATGTGTAGGAGCAGCAGCAGGAGGCTCAGGCGTCGGAGGAGTCGGCGTCACAGGCGTAGCCGGTTGCTGTGGGGCGGGGGTTGGCGGGGAAGGCGGAGCTGGAGTCTTGGGCGGGGAAACAGGCCCCGGGGAGGGCGTGCCGCCGGAATGCGAGCCGCCGATTTTTATATCCTTTCCGGGACCGGGAGTCGGAGAGCCAAAGGGGATGCTGACCAGATCAATAACCTTGGGTGGTTCAGACGTTGCCCTTGTATACGACAAACAGAAGAACGTAATGATAAGCACGTGAACCGCTGCCACGAGGGCGAACGTCTGTGGTCTGACCTGATGGGCATTCATCACCGTTCGGGAATGGTGGAGAGCCCCAGGCGCACTCCCGCTTCACGAATGGCGTCAAGGACGTTCACCAGTTGTTGGTAGCGCAAAGACTTGTCGGCGCGCAGGGCGACGGCGGCATCCGGATCATCGACCTTGATCGCTTCGAGGCATCGCTCCAGTTGCTGGGCGCTCACGGCATTCCCCGAGAGGAAAATGCGGCCCGTGGCATCGACCATCACTTCGTGAACGGACTCGGGGCGGACGGTATTGGTCGGCTGGGCGTGGGCCTCGGGAAGCACGACTTTCATCGACTGTTCCATGAGGGGCGTTGTGATCATGAAAATGATGAGGAGGACAAAAACCAGATCCAGCAGTGGCGTGATGTTCAACTCGCTGAGCGAGTGTTTGGTCATGGATGCGGAAAATTTTCTCATGGGCGTGAACGGACATAGCGGTGCTCGAAAACGGCGGCGCACTCGGCTGCAAAGTTCTCCATTTCGATGGTCATATTGCGCGTGGTGGTGACGAGGAAGTTATACCCGAACATGGCCGGAATGGCGACACAAAGCGCCACGACGGTGGTGATCAACGCTCCGGATACGCCCGGCGCCATGGCCGACAGTTCGGCCCGCCCCGCCATGGCGATTCCCGCAAAGGCATCCATGACGCCCCATACGGTGCCAAGAAGTCCGAGAAAGGGCGAGCCGCTGACAGCGGTGGCAAGGAGGATGAGATTTGATTCGAGCTTCAGCATTTCCTCCCCCACGGCGCGTTCCATGGCGGATCGAACGGCTGCCATGGCGCGGTCATCAATCGTATCCGCCGTCGCGAGCCTGGCGGAAAAGGTTTCATCCACATCGGACGACCCCAGGAGGTGATAGGTCAGTTCGCGAGCCCCCTGAACATAGACGGCGGCGAGAGTGGAAACGTCGGGGTTGATGCGGTTTTCGTAGAGGTAGAGGGGCGATTTGGCTTTGCGGAAGAAGAGAAGAAAGCGGGCGTTCTGTTTGCGGGCCCGGTAAACTTGGAGGGCTTTCGTGATGGTCACCGACCAGCAGAAGGTCGAGGCGAGGAGGAGGATGGCCAGAATGACTTTTCCCTCCACGGTCGAGTGTTCAAAGGCAAAACCTATTCCACCCGTCTCTGTGCTCAAACAAACAAAATCACTTCCCAGCATGTTGCCAAGACTATGTTACGATACCGGGAGGTCGTCAACACCGCGTCACACGACTCGCGGATACCCTCACTTTGAGGGATGTTCTATTTCATGCGCCAAAAGACTGGCAAGTGCCTCGCAACGAAGTTCGGCCGCGCAACTCCCCGAAAGAATCTGCCGGGCACTCTCGACCGGAATGTGCTGCTTCTCTCCGAGGCGGTGAGAAATCATCTGAAGCAGGGTGCGATCCGGGTTCACAATGCTGCGTCCAAAGCGGGGCGCATCAATGACCTGTATCACCCCGGTTCGAGTCAAAATGTCGAGAGCCATGTCGATGAGTCCGGCCTCCGTGTCTATAACAGGCTCCAGCCATGACCCAATGTCACCAAGAGGCAGAATCTCCACGGACTTGCCGTCGGTTTCGCAATGACGGGCTCCCTGAGCCCAGAGCAAGCCAACCAGCAGATCCAGAATCTTCTTCACGGGAAACTTCGGAGTTTCAGCTTCCTTTGACTCTCCGGCAGATGCATGTTCGTATACCAGTTTGTTGTTGGTCTGGCGCAGGCAGCGGGTGATGTCCTTAAAAACCGCTTGAACCCAGTTTGGCATGGTTTTGAGCATTCCGTGTACAACTTCTGCGGAATAATGAACCAAAATGACTTCACCCATGGCTCGTGCCGAGGCCATCCGAGGCCCTTGACTGACCAGAGTAGCCGTACCAATGAACTCCCCCGGTTGGGCGCAGTTGAGAATAATTTCCTGACGATTGCGTTCGAGAAAAATTTGAATCACCCCGCTCATGATGAAGTAGAGGCCATCCCACGGCGAACCTTCGAGAAATAGCACTTCCTTATCTTGAAGAGAAACCTCCCGGCCAATTTCATGGTGTATCTCGCGAGGCATACGTTCGGATAAGTTTTATTCGCCGTCCACGTCAACCTGCCGCCGCTGAGTGACTGCCTTTGCCAGTTGCTCCAGTACCGGAAGCGTCTGTTCCCATGAAATGCAGGCGTCCGTGATGCTCTGGCCATATTGCAGAGGGCGTTTGCCGCTCGCCTGGTTTCCATCCACAAGGTGGCTCTCCAGCATGATGCCGAATATGCTACGTGAACCTGCCGTGATCTGGCGAGCCACTTCCTGCGCCACTTCCGGCTGGCGACGATGATCCTTCCGGCTGTTGCCGTGACTGCAATCAACCATGACTCCGGGATAAAAACCCTTTCGCTTCAACTCTTCAGCGACGGACTTGACCGATGCCTCGTCATAGTTCGGCCCCGACTTCCCACCGCGCAAAATCAGGTGGCAGCAGTCGTTTCCACGCGTCGCAACAATGGCGGCGATGCCCTGCTTGGTGACGGAAAGGAAACTGTGGGGATGCAGAGCCGTGCCAATCGCATCCAGTGCCACCTGAATGCTGCCATCCGTCCCGTTCTTAAAACCCACAGGAATGGAAAGTCCCGATGCCAGCTCCCGGTGCACCTGGCTCTCGGTTGTCCTCGCGCCGATGGCTCCCCAGGAAATGACGTCTCCGATAAACTGGGGGATGATCGTGTCGAGAAATTCACTCGCCGCAGGAACACCCATGGCGGTGAGATCGATCAAAAGTTTCCTGGCAATCCTCAATCCCTGATTGATCTGGAAGCTGCCGTCGATCAGAGGATCATTGATCAACCCTTTCCAACCGACGGTCGTGCGAGGCTTCTCAAAATAGACCCGCATGATGATGCAAAGCTCATTCTCGTAATCGACAGCGGCCTTCTTGAGCCTGCCTGCGTATTCCAGCGCGGAAACTGGATCATGGATGGAACAAGGGCCGACGATGCAGAGCAGGCGATCATCCTCTCCACGAATGATCCTCTCCGCAGCCCGTCTCGCCTCGACGATGGTGGCGGAACACGGCTCCGTAAGGGGCAATTCATCCATCAGGATCGCCGGAGAAAGCAGGGGGTGCAGGGATGCGATTCGGAGGTCGTCGGTTTGCTGAAACATAACAAGGGCTATGGTATAGAATTCGGTTTGGTTCTGGCCAGAACCAATTCCTTTATCCCTGGGTGACGGGAGGTTTCACTCCGGCGGGAACGAAGGGATGCCCCGGATAGGTTTCCTCGATTTGTCCCTTTTTCCAAAGGCGCCACCTGTACAGAACTCCAAAAAGAAAACCGGGGGATTCCCCTCCCTGCCCTCCGACAAGTTCAGCTCCGCGGCGGACATTGTCCATCATCCACGCCGGAAGAATGAGGTGATAAGGATTGCGTTCGACCTCACCCCGGTGAAGGGCGAGAGCACCCAGTTGCGTGGCAAGAATGGTGGACGGTACTTCCACGAGGAGATTCGGCTCGTGCATCTGTCCCCAAAATTCGGTCTCGAAGAGGTCCAGCTCGATCTTGTCTCCCACTGTGGCAAGAACATCGCGGATCAGCCAGTGCGTGCCCACATGGGTGCGATTCCAGTCGTCCTTGTGAGGATACAAGATCGCCACGGGTTTCAGCCGAAGGAGCAATTCGGAGATGAGATCGACTTTTTCCGACCAGCGAATGGGTTGCTGATCTCGCTCGGAAGTGTGGATGCGCTGCATGATGCGCGGGTTCGGCACTTCGAGATCAAAGCCGGCAAATGCGCATGCATGGCGCAGTTCTTCCAGACGGGCGTCACGACGGGATGCCTTGCTGCCAAGGGTGACGGCGACATTCACCACTCGATACCCCCGTTGCTTCATGAGGCGGAGGGGAAGCGAACCAATGATGACCTCATCATCCGGATGAGGGGAAAAAATCAGGACACGGGGAGCATCAGGCCGGAGTTTCGGCGGAGGCTGAAGTTTGGGAAGAGGAATCTTCCGACCACGGCGAACGGTGGCGGAAAAAGCATTGACGTAGGGTAACCAGGGATTGCGTGCCATCAAAAGCGTAAGGAGTGTTGTCTACCCCTTTCTCTTACGCTTAAAGGCGAGCTGGACAAGAGATTTCCGAAGGGTTGCTTCGATGGCCTGCTGCTCGGCGTTATCGTGCTTTTCCTTGAGCGACTGCTGGGCGCGGGCGATGGCTTCCTCGACCTCGTTCTCGTTGATCTCCTCTGCCTTCAGCGCTATATCGGTGAGAACAACCACATGTTTGCCGGTGATTTCAACAAAACCGTCCCCGACCACGAGCGCCAGAGTCTTCCCGCCCTGCAAAGCCTTCAACTCACCCGGCTTGATGATCGTCACAAAGGGGATGTGTCCCGGCAGGATGCCGAGTTCACCCTCGACTCCGGGGACAACCACCTGATCCACATCATCCGTGAAGGCCCGGCCTTCCGGAGTGACGATTTGAAGTTGAAGTTCGGCCACGCGATTGATCCTTATTTCTTGGCGGTGACGGTGTCGATGCCACCCTTCATGTAGAAGCTGGTTTCGGGTAGATCGTCGTGCTTGCCTTCAAGGATTTCCTTAAAGCCACGAACCGTCTCCTTGATCGTGACGTATTCGCCCTTGGCACCGGTAAAGACTTCCGCCACATGAAAGGGCTGGCTGAGGAAACGCTGGATTTTGCGCGCGCGATAGACCGTCAGTTTGTCCTCGGGTGAAAGTTCATCAAGCCCCAGAATGGCGATGATGTCCTGCAAATCCTTGTACCGCTGAAGGACGCTCTGGACTCCGCGAGCCACCTTGTAGTGTTCCTCTCCAACGACTTCGGGGGCAAGGGCCTTCGAGGTGGAGGCGAGAGGATCGACGGCAGGATAGATACCCAGTTCTGCGATGGAACGCTCCAGCACGATAGTCGAATCCAAATGGGCGAAGGTGTTCGCCGGGGCCGGATCGGTCAAGTCATCCGCCGGGACGTAAACGGCCTGCACGGAGGTGATGGAACCGGTCTTCGTGGAGGTGATGCGCTCCTGAAGGATGCCCATTTCCGAGGCGAGAGTCGGCTGGTAACCGACGGCGCTGGGAGTACGTCCGAGGAGGGCCGAAACTTCAGAACCCGCCTGGGAGAAACGGAAGATGTTATCCATGAACAGGAGCACGTCCTGATTTTTCTCGTCTCGGAAATATTCCGCCATGGTGAGGGCGGAAAGTCCGACGCGCATACGTGCGCCGGGAGGTTCGTTCATCTGTCCGTAAACGAGGGCCACCTTCGACTTCGACAAGTCCTTCTGGTCGATGACGCCCGCTTCCGACATTTCATTGTAAAGGTCATTACCTTCACGAGTACGTTCACCGACACCGGCAAAGACGGAGTAGCCGCCATGCTCCTTGGCGATGTTGTTGATGAGTTCAAGAATGACGACGGTCTTGCCGACACCCGCACCTCCGAAGGCGCCGACTTTTCCACCCTTCACGAAGGGACAGATGAGATCGATGACCTTGATCCCGGTCTCAAGGACTCGGGCCTGGGTATCCTGCTCGGTCAAAGGAGGCGCGTTGCGGTGAATCGGCATTTTTTTGACAAACTCCACCGGTCCGCGTTCATCCACCGGATCGCCCAGGACATTCATCACGCGACCAAGAACCCGGTCACCCACAGGAACACTGATCGGGCCGCCGAGATCAACAACTTCCAGTCCTCGCTTGAGACCTTCCGTCGATCCCATGGCCACGGCACGCACCCAGTTGTCGCCCATGTGCTGCTGCACTTCCGCTGTCACGGAGACTGACTTGTCACCGATTTTGTAATCGACCCGCAATGCCTGGAGCAGCGGCGGGATGTAATCCGACTCGAAGGCCACGTCAACAACGGGGCCGATAACTTGAACGATCTTTCCTTTTTTACTCATAAGCGTGGGGCGGGTTAATTCATCGATGACTGTGCGGTGGTGATATCAAGCAGCTCATTAGTAATGGCCGCCTGACGTGCTTTGTTATACTCCAGGGTGAGGTCTTTGACCATCTGCTTGGCATTGTCGGTGGCGTTCTTCATGGCCACCATCCGGGCGCTGTGCTCGGAAGCCTTGGCGTCCAGAAACATCTGATACACGATAAAGTGAACGTAAAACGGAAGGAGTTTTTCCAGAACGGCGTGGGGGGAAGGCTCGAAGAGATACTCGTGCGGAGGCTCCTCATCGAGCGGCTTGACCGGGGCTGGTTTCCCTCGGGAGACGACTTCCATCTCGCGGATCGGGGCGACCGGGACCACCTCGTCCAGCACGGGCGTCTGAAGCAGGACGCTGGTGAACTGGGAGAAAAGGACGCTGATGGAGTCGATCTCTTTGGCCAGAAATTTATCGATCAGAAACTGGGCCACCTGCTTGACCTGGGCGAAGCTGGCGTTGTCCTTCAGGTTAAACTCAGCCAGAAGATTGCGCTTGGTGCGGACGACAAACTGCCGACCTTTTTTCCCGAGGGTGACAAACTGAGTCTCGGGGGAAAGCTTCATCGCCTCGCGCAACAGGTTGGAATTGAGCGGGCCGCAGAGTCCCCGGTCCGTGGTGATGAGGAGAACGCAGGGGCGCTTCACCTCGCGACTTTCAAAGAAGGGATGGAGAAGCTCCTTCTGCTCGGCCTTGCGAATCCAGGTGAGGATTTTATTCATCTGGTCAGCATAGGGGTGCCCGACCAATGCCGCCTGCTGGGCACGGCGCATCTTCGAAGTGGCCACCATCTGCATGGCCTTCGTAATCTGTGCCGTATTCTTGACCGACCGAATGCGGCGGCGGATTCCCCGTGTGTTCGCCATAAAATCAGGACTGCTTGAAGACTTCCTTCAGTTCCACAATGGTCGACTTGAGCTGGGCGGTGAGGGCATCGTCCAAGGCTTTTTTCTCGCCGATGGCTTTGAGAATGTCGGCCTTTTGCGTGGTGAAGTAGTCGTAAATCTTTTGTTGGAATGCCTTGCACTTGTCGACGTCGATATCGTCAAAGTGGCCGTTTTGCACACTCCAGAGAACGACGACTTGAAGCTCCACCGGCACAGGGTTGTACTGCTGCTGCTTGAAGACTTCGACGATGCGGGCACCGCGATCGAGACGGGCTTTCGTATCGGGATCAAGGTCGGAGGCAAACTGGGCAAAGGCGGCGAGTTCGCGGAACTGGGCCAGTTCCAGCTTGACCTTTCCGGCGACTTGCTTGATGGCCTTGATCTGGGCGGCAGAACCGACACGCGAAACAGAGATGCCAACGTTGATGGCGGGGCGGACACCCTGATAGAAAAGATCACCTTCCAGGAATATCTGACCGTCGGTGATGGAGATGACGTTGGTCGGGATATAGGCGGAAACGTCACCGGCCTGCGTCTCGATGATCGGCAGGGCCGTCAGGGAACCGCCGCCGCTCTTTTCATTCAGACGGGCTGCACGCTCCAGCAGACGGGAGTGGAGATAGAATACGTCACCCGGATAAGCTTCGCGACCGGAAGGACGGCGCAAAATCAGGGAAACCTGGCGATAGGCCACGGCATGTTTGGAAAGATCGTCGTAGATGATGAGGGCATCCATTCCGTTATCCATAAACCACTCGCCCATGGCACATCCGGCGAACGGGGCGAGGTACTGGCTGGTGGCGGAGTCGGCAGCCGTGGCGGCCACAATGATGGTGTAGGGCATGGCACCGGCTTGTTCGAGGACGCTGATGGTGCGGGCGACGCTGGAGTTCTTCTGGCCGATGACGACGTAGATGCAATAGAGAGGGCGGAAGTTCTTGTCGCCGGAAACTTCACCGGCCTTGTTGAGTCGGGCCTGGTTAATGATTGTGTCAATGGCCAGAGTCGTCTTGCCCGTGGCGCGGTCACCAATGATGAGCTCACGCTGTCCTCGTCCGACGGGGATCATGGCGTCGATGGAGATGATGCCGGTCTGCACTGGCTGGGAAACGGGCTTGCGCTTGATGATGCCGGGGGCGATGCGCTCCAGCGGATAAGTCGCGGTGGCGTTGATGGCTCCTTTGCCATCAATCGGGGCTCCAAGGGCATCCACGGCACGGCCCAGCAATTCCTTGCCGACCGGGACGGAGAGGAGGCGGCCCGTGGTCTTTACCTCGTCGCCCTGTTTGATTTTCTCAAAGTCTCCGATGATGACGGCGCTGACATCGGTTTCGTTCAGGTTGAGGGCGAGGCCGTACACGCCGTTGGGAAACTCGACCATTTCGTTGTAGGCCACATCCGTCAATCCTTGAACGCGGGCGACGCCGTCGGCAACTTCATAAACGGTTCCGACATTGCTGCGGGATGTTTCGTTTCGCAGGCCCTGGATCTGGTTTTCGATGTCTTGGAGGATATTTGTCATAACTTAGCTCAAGCTTGTCTCGAGGGATTGGAGTCGGTTTTTCAGAGAGCCATCCCACACCTGGCTCCCGAGTTGGATTCGCAGCCCACCGATAAGGGCCGGGGTTACCTTGAAAACTTTTTGCAGGGCAGGGCCGTACTTCGCCTCGACCGCCTTGAATACGGAGTTCCCGGAATCGCCCTGGGAGACGGCGGATTCGACGGTGAGGGTGTGCTCGCTGATCTCGACTGCGACAAATTTTTTGAAGGCGGAAAGGACTTCCAGCTTGTTGCGCAGATGAGATTCCCTTGTCTTCATTGCCACCTCGTGAACACGCGAGGCATCCAGCTTTCCGTCACGGAAGCAGAGCCGGAAGAGGGCTCGGGAGACTTTCAGGGATTCGCGGCGGATTCTCATGGCGTGAAACTAGTTGGCGAGCGAGTTGACGGCTTCCTTTTGCAGTCGTTCCTGATCTTCCGGGGCAAGCGTGCGTCCCAGCACCTTGCCGGAGGTTGCGACAATGAGGCGGGCCATCTCACGACGGACTTCCGTGATGAGGCGTTCACGCTCAAGCTTCATCGCTTCCTGCGCCTTCTGGATCATCGATTCCACCTGGCCGACGGTCTCCTGAATTTTCTGCTGGGTCTGGATTTCAGCGGCCTTTTGGGCGTCCGCCAGAGTCCGGGCAGCTTTTTCATGAGCTTCGGCGATGATCCGTTTGCGTTCGGTCTCCGCTTCCTCCAACTGGTGCTTGATCTTGTCCGCATCCTCCATGCTCTGCTTGACCTTCTGGCGGCGCGCTTCGAGGACATCGAGCACGGGCTTGTAGGCAAACTTGTGAAGCACAAAAAGGAGGATGGAAAAACCGATCAGCTGTGCCACCAATTCGGGATAGCTTATCCCCAATTGGTTGGATGCTTCGGTGCTTCCGGCTTCAGAAGCCTGACCGAGGAGCAGCACAAGACCAGTCGGAAGGAGGAGGTTCATATTTTTTCGATCTGCTGGTTTAGTGGCTGAAAACGAAGTAGGCGAGAATGGCCAGACCTTCTGCAAAGGCGATGGACAGAAGACCGAAACCCATGACGAGACCAAAGGCCCCGGGGTTGCGTCCAATGGCTTCGACGCCCTTGCCACCAATCATTCCGATACCAAGAGAGGCACCACAGCCGACCAGGGCTGCGACGATCTCTATTCCATTAATATGAATATCTATCATGATACTTTCTCCTATTGTGTTGCTTGAGTCACCGCCCGCACTCCAGGCACGGTCTCGATGACAAATTCTCAATGCTGGTGGCCATCCTCCTCCGAGTGTTCTTCCGTATGGGTACAGAGCGTCCCCACAAACACCACGCACAAAAGGGTGAAGACCAGGGTCTGCACGCTGCCGACCAAAGCTTCCTGAAAGTAAAAGATGACTGCCGGCAGGCCGTACGGCGGAAGGGAGAGCATGATCGCCATGACGCTTTCCCCACCGTAGATGTTTCCAAAAAGACGCATCGAGAGAGCTACGGGCCGGATCAACAGAGAAATGATTTCAATAAATCCGATGCAAAAAAAGAGTGGAACGAGGAGATAGAGCATCGGCCCTTTCAATCCCCCCTTGGGGCCGAAGAGGTGATAGAGAAAGCCACCGAAGCCGTGATACCGGATGGCCCAAATCAGGCTCATGACGAAAAAGATTGCCGACATGGCAATTGTCGCATTGGCGTCCGCCATCGGAGTGCGAAAGAGGGGTTCATGCACATGGGCAAGTGAAAAGGGGAATCCCGCATAGAGGCCCGTTTCGGCGACCGGGCCGTAGCCGATGCTTCCCACACCGGGGAGAAGCCCCATGAGATTGGAGGAAAGAATCAGGATGAAATATGTGGCGATGAGCGGGAAGGACCAGCGGAGAACCTTCGGTTCCAGCAGAATCTTGCAAATATTTTCCATCCCCTCGATGACAAACTCGATGAAGTTTTGGAGACCGTTGGGTACTTCCTCCATCCGACGCGTTCCCATTCGAATCACCAACAGGATGACGAGGCAAACGATTCCCTCGAAGATCATGGAGTTTGTGACGGGGATCGAGAATGGCCCAAGGGGAATTTCAAAAAGCTTGGGAGCCGCGACTGGCAGCGCAGGGCCTGCATTATTTTCAGCGGCGGCTAAAAACAGGAACATAAGGCTCTGATAAAAACAGGATATGAAAGACGTGCCAAGCAAAACTTCTAAAAAATCAATGGATACACCATTTCAGCAGAAACGCTTAACGTCTAAAAGACAGCTTAAAAGAGCGCCTTATTCCGAAGGTCGGCTTCAATTTGAAGAGGTTCCGCATGTATATTCCGTTGCTGGGCCAGATGCAGATCGGAATTAAGCATCTGGGTGAGCTGGTGGGCGTAAAAACGAACCAGACCGATATTCGTCTTTTGCTCGAAGACCGTGAGGAGAAGGCAATCGAAATCGAGTGCGTTCATGAAGATGCTGCTGTTTTGCCCCTCGTGATAGAGCGCCATAAACTCCCCCTCACCCAGACGCCGGGCGATCTCCCGGGTGGCGGCAAACGAGCCTGCCGCAAGTGCGGAAACGGTGTTGAGGTCAAGCACTCCGGTATCCCCCGCCTGAACGTAGAGGTTGCCACTTTTATCAACGAGAGCGGCCCAGTGAGATTCGGCATGAACAAGAAAATCCTTCAGCCGCGCTTCCATCGTGGCTTGATCTTCCATGGATAACATGCCCAATCCACTCATCCTGTTTTTTTGAAGTTCATTAAAAAAATGCGCGTTAACTGACGGTCGCCTTGGGCACGGAGGAGGTGATCCGCGCCGCTCCGGCGGTAGGGGATTTGGAATATCTGGCGAGGAGAAGACGGGCTATGCCATTCAGAGTTTCCATGACGCCCTGTCCGGTGGCCGCCACCGCCTCAAAGGAAAGAACCTGCGTGGCACGATTGTTAAAAGTAAACTCGATGAAGTCGAGGGGGGCGGCATTCGGCAAATCGCGCTTGTTGTACTGAAGGACATAGGGAATCTGCGCCAGGCTGAGATGATTCTCGATGAGATTTTCCTGGAGATTTTGGAAGGAATCGACATTTTCCGACATCTTTTCCCAATGGGAATCGACGACGAAGACAATGCCGTCCACCCCTTTGAGCACCAGTTGGCGCGTGGCATTGTAAACCGGCTGGCCGGGTACAGTGTAGACCTGAAAGCGCGTGGTAAACCCCGGCAGGGTGGAAGTATTGAGGCTGAGAAAATCAAAAAAGAGCGTACGGTCAGCATCCGTGGCGAGAGAGACAAGGTCACCCTTCTGCTTGGCAGTCACCTTCTCATGCAGGATGGAAAGGTTCGTCGTCTTACCGCAAAGGGCCGGACCGTAATAGACGATCTTGAGTTGGATTTCCCGATTGGAATAATTAATGAAAGCCATGGCGTGTCAGATTAGGTGGTGACTTTTGCCTGGTTCATCTCACCCAGATACGCCGTCACCCGGCGGAGGAGTTCCGCGTCGCGCGCAGGAATGTCTTTCCGGCGATTGACCGCCAGAAGAAGCACCGGCCCGGAGCGAAAGAGAAAGAGGGATTTGTCACCCTTGCAGATGAAAATTTCATCCGTCTCGGGTTCCTTGATTTCCGAGAGGGTTTCATTGGTGCGGGCAATCAGGCGGGGGAGGAAGGCACAGATCGTTTTTGCGAAATCCTCGTCATCACAATCATAGGCAATGGGAAGCCCCTCCATGCCGCCGATGATGCACCCGGTCATGAAAGGCCAGTGCCGGATGCGGGAGGCGATGCTCTTGACCGTCAGAGGATCGGAGGGCGATCCCCCAAAGACATCCTGAAGTTCCTGCGATACGACATGATCCGCAGATGGAAGCCCGATGAGTGACCCGTAAACCTCGGACGTCATCCCCGGCACATGCCAGAGAGCGGAAGACTCCGAAAATGGGCCGTAAAGTTCCCGCCAGGCGACGATCTTGCGGGCAAGAGCATCGGGACATGCGGCCTGTTCGATCAATTCCTGTTCACCACAAGCATTGAGGTTGATGGGACTAGCATCCTTGGCAAAAGAAGCGGGCAGGCTTTTTGACTCAGCCACAACAGGTACAGACGAAGTCGGCAGATCATCCTTGATGGGAATCAAGCCAATATCCATCTGTTCATCCGCCGGCTTTGATTTTTGAGGCAGGGCGACTGGCGATTCCACGGGAGCGGGAGGCACGTCCGACTTGCGCAGCTTGACGACGGCAGTCGACTCGTCAGGAGGCATCTCCATGGGGGGAAGCTGATCTTGCGACTCAAAGGGCGTTCCACGCTCCATCATCGCCATGGTCAGCGTCTCCTTTTCCCTTTCGGCGAGACGGAGCAATTCCTTGGCAAAAGAATCGCGCACCTTTTCTCCACCGTCCGGTTGCACTTCGATCTCCCGAACCCGGATCGTGGCGGTTTCGCTCGGTTTGAAAGGTTGCCCGGCATTATCTGCTGATGGAGGCGGCTGAACGATTTGTACCGAAATACGGGGTGATTCTGGCGCAGGAGGAATCGGTTCCTCTGGAACCGCAGACGCCGGAGTAGACGTTTGTTCGGCTTCCTGTTCCGCCAGCAAAGCCTTGAAAGCCTCGTTGCGGGCAAAGGAGAAATCCGGCTCACCGGAAGTCGTCTCCTCTTTTGCAGGAGATTCCTCAGCCACAGGCGCATCCCCCATTTCCGGAACGGGAATCCGAGTCGCCCCAGGTTCAACGGCCAATTGAGAAGCCTCGGAAAGAGTCGGTGGAAGCTGAGATTCCGCTTCGTGAAGAGATTCGGAAGAAGGCGCCTGGATTTCTGCGGTTGGGTTTTCTGGCATCACAACATTCGCCTCCTCAACAGGAGCAGGCGCCGTCGAAGTTTCAGATACGATCGCTTCGGGAGAGTGCGTCGCCTCTTGCGGAACTGCGGCAAGAGGTGATGGAGAGGGCGGAGTATTGAAAGTAAACGGATCGGCCATTTCGACGATCTTCTTGTCGATGGGTTTTTGATCCTGGCGTCTCTGGAAAAGCTCCGAGGGCATGGCACTCACCACCACGGCGAGGGGGAGTCGGCACAGGGTTTGTTCATCTTCGCCCAGACTTCCGGCAGGCTTGAGAAAGCCGGGAGGAAAATATGCGGCAAAATCCTTGAAAGGAAACTCCACCTTCCCGGTTGGAACCATTCCAAAAACCGACATCAAAGGGATGGATATCCCCTGGGAGGCTTCGGGCTTCGCCAAGAGATTTTCCTGTGGTTCCAGAAGGGCTGTCATCGGCAGACTGGCCAAAGCCACATCCATCGGAAGCTGGATGGTTCGCTCCGTCAAGGCCGTTGCAGAAGCCGCTGAAGGCGATGGCGCAGAGTGGGAAACATGAGCGGGTGTGGCAGAAGTTGTGTCCGGTGCGCTGGCAAGTGCCGGGGGCTGCATGGGCAAGTTCACTGGCGGGGCAATGCGCTGGGTGATCCGCTTTTTGACGCGGGTGAAAGTCGTTGTCGTATTCGCCGTGCCCTGAGGAACATTCGACAAGGGGATTTTGGTGGGAGGACGGAGCGAAACCGGAGCAGGGGGGCGAAGCGGGGCTCCAAACGACTGAGTCATGCTTTTACCGCCAACCCCTTCTGTTGGAGGAATGACCGGAGGAGGATCAGGAAGAGCCGGAGAGGCTGGATGCGGAGACGGAACCTCGGCGGAATTTGACGTATTAGCCTCTTCCGCTGGAGTGTGTTTTTTACTAAAAATGCTAGATAGCTTCTCCAGCATAACCGTTAGCTGTTATAATATGAGAGTCGCATCGCCCTTGTCGACTTCAAGGTTGCACCGGTATCCAATGTTTGCAACAAAAAGTTCCCACTTTATCCAATAGACTTTGACTAAGGAAACTGCCTAACCTTTCATGGCACTTTAACGTCACTTAATCTGCGATATGAATCTGACCGAATGGATTGAACTTTGCTCGATGAGCTCAAAGTCCGGCACGCTCTCTGGCCGTAATGGGAAAGTCGTCTTTCTGAACGGACAAGTCATCCATGCCGCTTCCGAAAAAAAACAGGGGACGGACGCCTTTTTTGAACTCGCCCTCCAGTTGGAGGAAAATGAATGGTCTTTCGTCGAGGATCGATCCGTCTTTGAGAAAAAAACGATCTCCCTCCCCACCAACCACCTCCTGCTGGAAGCCGCCCGCATGGCCGATGAGCAAAGAGCGGGCTCCTCTCCCCCCGAGGCTGAGAATGCCGACTTCGACACCATCCTCCACACCCTCTCACAGGCAAAAAGGATCGCCATCTTCAGCCACATCCGCCCGGATGGAGATTGCCTGGGCTCGCAACTGGCACTGGGCTTCGCCCTTCGCCAGCGCGGGCACGAAATCTATCTCTACAACGGCGAAGGAATGAACTACCTCATGTCCTTTCTTCCCGGAGCTGAGCTCGTTCAAAAAACCCCCGAACACCCCCCCGAAATCGATTTGATCCTGACAGTCGACACCTCTTCCCTCGAACGCCTGGGGAAAACCTTCGCGGGATGGACTCGCCCCGTCGACATCCTCTTCGACCACCACATCAGCAACTCCCGGTATGCCAGACTCAATCACATCCGGGCAGACTTACCCGCCTCCGCCGCCCTCATGATGTTGTTCTTCCAGCACGCGGGATGGGAGATAACCCCCACGATAGCCACGCAACTCTACACCGGCCTCATGACCGATACCGGCTGCTTCAGATACCGCGGCACCAACGCGGAAACCTTTCGCATGGCGGCGCTTCTTGTGGAAGCCGGTGCCGATCCCGCCGAACTCGCCCGCGCAACCTACCAATCCATTTCACCGGGACGTTTCAAACTCCTCCGCACCGCTTTGAACGGCGTTGTTCTGGAAAACTCAGACCGCCTGGCATGGCTCCATCTGACACCGGAAATGTTTCAACAGACAGGCGCCCGACAAGAGGACACGGAAGGACTCGTCGAACGGCTCCTCGAAGTCGAAACGGTGCGGGTATCCGCCGTCCTCGAAGACAGCCCCCCGGACACACTGCGCGTGAGCCTTCGCTCCAAAACGATCGACGTCTCAGCCTTTGCCCAACAGTTTGGCGGCGGCGGACATCGTCTGGCGGCAGGCATCCGCATCCGGGGAAACTTATCCGAAAACAGGGAGAAAATACTGGCGGCCCTACGGGAAACCGTTCAACAATCATCATGATGCTCAAGCAACTGGACGGCCTCCTGCTCGTCGATAAACCAGCGGGAATGACTTCACACGATGTCGTGGATCATGTACGCAGATCCTACGGACAAAAAAAAGTCGGCCACTGCGGCACCCTTGATCCACAGGCCACGGGCCTCCTCATGCTCGTCCTTGGCAAGGCGACCAAGGTTCAAGACCTCCTCATGGCCGAGGACAAGGAATACTCCGGGACACTCAAACTCGGTGAAACGACCGACACCCAGGACGCGCAGGGACAGGTGCTTCAGACCCGCCCCGTGCCACCTCTGACCGAGGATCAAATCCGGGCGGCCTTTGAAAAATTCAGCGGCGAATTTCACCAAATCCCCCCCATGGTATCCGCCCTGAAAAAAGACGGCGTTCCCCTCTACAAACTCGCCCGCGAAGGCAAAACCGTGGAACGGGAACCCCGTCTCGTGCGAGTCTACAGCCACCAGCTTCTCAAAATCCACCTCCCGCTCGTCGACTTTCATCTGCGATGCAGCAAAGGCTTCTACGTCCGCACCTACTGCCAGGACATAGGCGAACTCCTCGGCTGCGGCGGGCACCTGGTCGCCCTGCAAAGAACGCGAAGCGGGAACTTCACCCTGGGGAATGCCACCGGCTGGGGTGATCTCCAAAAATCCGACGACGTTCCCTTTCTGGAAACCCGCATCCTCACCCTTCCGGAAATCTCCCGCATCCGCAGGCAGTAATACCCCGCATGAAGGTCTACGAAACATGGCCCAGCCGTGACGCCCTGCATGATATCACACACCTCTGCCTCGGATTCTTCGACGGCCTCCATCTGGGGCATGCCGCCGTCATCCGGCAAGCTCTGGAGAAATCCTCCGGAACCGTCGGCGTCTTCACCTTTCACAACCACCCGATGACCGTCCTCCGCCCTGCCGAGGCTCCCCCGCAGATCACCGGCTTCCCCCACAAGCTCCGCATCCTCCACGAATGGGGCGTGCCCACCGTGATCGCCCCGCCATTCGACGCATCGCAGGGGAAAATGTCCCACGCCGATTTTCTCCAAATGCTTCTGGATCGCTTCCCCTCCCTCAAGGGCGTCAGTGCCGGATTCAACTGGAAATTCGGCCACAGACGATTGGGCACACCTGAAATCCTCAACATCTGGGCCCGGTCAAAAAATCTCCAGTGTGAAATCGCCACCCCCGTCCAATACGAAAAGCTCCCCATCAGCAGCACCCGCCTCCGTGCTGAAATCCGCAAAGGGAATCTCGCCACAGTGCAGACCATGCTCGGCAGGCCCTTTTCACTTCTCGGCACCGTCACCCACGGAAGGGAAATGGGGCGGACGATTGGATTTCCGACCGCCAACCTTCAGACTCTGGATGAATGCCTGCCGCCCGGGGGCGTCTACGCCGGGGCAGCTCTTCTGCCGGATGGCCAACGCTGGAAATGCGCGATCAATCTCGGCACAGCCCCCACGGTCCACACCTCACAGGAACGCACGATTGAGGCTCACCTCATCGGCTTCACGGGAAATCTTTACGAAGCGGAAATCCTTCTGGAATTCACACGATTCCTGCGCCCCGAAAAAAAATTCCAGAACGTCGACGCACTGAAAAAAGCCATCGCAGCAGACGTGGAATCCGCCGCGACAGAGCATTAATTCATCGCCACGGGCTGCACCTTCGGCATACCGGCATCCGGGTTCACCGGCTGACCGTTCGGCTGGAGAATACGCGGGGTCACCATGATAAGGAGATTCTTTCGCACCGCGCGATCCACCTTGCTGCGGAAGGCCCGGCCAATGAGAGGGATATCTCCCAGAATCGGCACCTTGTCATCGATCGTGTCGATCGCCTCACGCAGAAGTCCTGCCATGACAACCGTGTAGCCATCCAGCACATCGGCCTTGAATCCGCCGTCAAAGGCACGAACGCTGAAGATTGGCACCCGTACCGGGTTTGCGCTGAGCAGGAGCGGGGGATCGAAAGGAACCAAATATGTTACTGGATTTGCACCCTCAGTCGTATAAGTATAATCATCCGCATAGATGGGCGAACCGTAATCAATGAATCCGACAAAATCGGTGATCGTCGGCTCCATTTCTATGGCCACTTTTGTATTTGTATCGTTCGCCGTGGCGGCGATGACACGAATACTAATTCCCACTTTTCTGGCCGGATCGACAAATGCGGTCGGCCAGGCAGGCAACGCCATGGGAATACCTACCCCACCAGCAGCAGCACCACCACCGCCACCGCCACCACCAGCGCCGGGAATTGTCACCTTTGGAGCGGCGTATTCCTTCGGGTAAATGAAATCCTGCACCACTTCGATCAATCCCTCGCCACTTCCTGAGTTGATAAGAATGGAAGGAGCGGACATCAAATTCGTATCCGTCCTCTGACTGAGCGCCGTCAGCATGGTCTGCAACTGCATGTTGTTGATGAATGCCCGGATATTGAGCGTGTTGAAATTGGTGGTGGCCGTGTTTGAGGTTACATCGGCAGCCCTCACGCCTGAGGTCACCGCATCCAGACCATCGATGGGGAGACTTGATGCATTCCGTAACGAACGAGCCGTTCCCAGACCTGTACCATTCGCATTGCCGGAATTGATCGTGCCGGTATGTCCCTGCATGGCATCAATCGAAAGTGCCGATCCACTGGTTCCGGTTTCATAATTTCCCGCCCAGTTGCCACTGGTAAGTGACGAGGTTCCAATGCCACCGACCGTCCCCCAGTCAAAGCTCAGGTCATTCAAATTTTGCACCTGCACCTCAAGGATACGGGTGTCAAATTTAATGACTTTGGCTATGTTCAGGTTGGCCTCAAAGCTGATGACGAGCTGTTCGATAAAGTCAATCTGATCCTGAGTGTTTTTAACCGTCAGCTTGCCAAGTGCTGCATTGTAGACCGCACTTGCTTCTCCGACAAAAGTGACTCCTTTTTGGATGAGAGCCTTCTTCACCGTATCCGTCGACTGGGTTTCTTCGACTCCCGTGGGCCGTCTGCGAGGATCATATACTGGCGCAGCTTCAGGCGCACCCGCATCACTCGGCTGAACAAACGATGCCGGCACATCAAAATCCCGGACAACAAAGACATCCGTAGGAGCCTCAAGCGGGACGAAAGTCACACCTTCAGGATCGACCCGGTATTTCACATTGGCCAAACGAGCGATGTAACGAAGGGCGTCTGAAACCGGAATATCCCGGAGAGATATCGTGACCGGACGGGCCTTGGCCGCTGCGTCCTGGGCAACGAGGACGAGAACGCCTCTTTTGTCCTGCACATCAGCCTCCCGGCTGCGTGTTGTCAAAACCTGGGCGATCTCGGTAAGGGGGGCGTCCTTGAAATCGATTGCGCGGATACGTAAATTTTTCAACCGTTGATTGATATCAAAATCATTCGATCGGCTTATGGGAATCGGTTGGGAGGAGGTCGATGTTTCCCCCAGTGCTGTGTTTTCTTCAACGGTAAATTTCCTGCTCCACTCCGAACGGACTGCGACTTCCCGTCGGGTATTGTTCAATACGGTTGATTTTTCAGCAAAGGCGCGTTGAATGCCGATGACTTTGTCCAATCCACGCATGGCAGCCATGTTGTAGGGATCATTCGTATCTTCCGGATTCGACGCTGTCGAAAGAATAAGGCGATAAATCTTTGCCGCTTCATCATACTGCCCGGTTTCAAAATAATCCTGGGCCTCCTTCAAGAGTGTTTGAACGCGCTCCAGCCGCTTCAAGAAGGATTCGGTCAGCGCCGGATTGGGAGGGGTCACCGTTTTTCCATCGGGGCCGACAACCGGCGACATGCCGGCAGTAAGAACCTTGTCCGCAGCGATGAGAATGGCCAAAGCTTCCTTGTTTTCAGGTTGGAGCTTGAGTGCCACCGCCGCCTGACGCTTTGCCTCATAATATTGATGGGCATCAAGGGCCACCTTGCCGCGATGGACGGCGATTGTCGCGCTCATATCTGCAACCTTGGTGTGGAGAATGGCCGTATCTCCCACATTGGGAACATCCGTCAGGAATCCCTGTAAAGCCTTATCGGCGTCATCATATTTACCCGTGTTGACAAGAATCTGAATGTCTTCCAGTTCCTTGGATTTTTTGAAGAGCAGCGCCTTGCGGCGGATGGCTTCCTTGATCTCAACCTGTTGCTGGGCAGGATCGATGTTGGGCGCAGTTTCGGTGCCCGTGGGATTCTTGTCTTTATCCTTTTCGGCGGTAGTCGCATCTTTGTTTCCATCCGACGGGGTCGATGTGGCGGCTGAATCATTTTTGCCTGCATCAGCGGGGACTGCATCCTTTTTTGCATCCGCCGGAGCAGCGTTTTCCGCAGGGGCAGGTGTGGCTGCAGGGGTTGCCTCTTTGCTGGTGTCAACGGGAGCCGGGGCGGGAGCCGCATCCTCAGCCATGAGAGTATTCCCGGCAAGTGCCAGAAAAAGGAGGGTGATTTTTATGAAGAACCGTGTCTTTTTCATGATCAACATTCGTTTGTCGTAGTTTTACTGGGTACCTGCAGTGGTCATCGCATCCGAGTCGATGGTGGAGGTTGGATATCGTGGTTGGCCGTCTTCATCCACCAAAGTGGCGGTGACTAAAATGATCAGGTTTCTTTTGATGCTTTGATCCACTTTGCTTCGAAAGAGTTTTCCCAAAAGAGGGATATCCCCGAGAATCGGCACCTTGTCGTCAATCTTGCGCGTGTCATCACGGATAAACCCCCCCATGACGACTGTATGCCCATCACGTACCTGAATATGAGTTTGGACACGTCGCACGGTGAAAACGGGCATGAGTGCCACTCCCTTTACCAGAGTCTGAACCGTACCGGTATTTCCCTGGTGCAGGGGGTCATCTGGAATCCCTTCGGTAATATCGGAACCGTAGTTGATGAAACCGGAAAATTCCGTGGCATTCAGATCGGTAAAAGCAAGATTGATCAGGCGGGGTTGTTCCAGAATATCCTGCACCTCCAGTTTCATCACGACACCAACATTCACAGGATCATCCCAATTGAAATCGGTTGGGTTGGAAGGGACGACTGACGTATTATTCCCTTCAGGCATTTGTGGAGCGGTATAATCCTTTGGATAAATGAATTCCTGACTGATTCGGACGGTGCCTTTGGCTCCTTTTTGCAAAGTGATCCGAGGAGCGGAGAGAAGATTCGACTGTGTATTATTACTCAGCATATCCAGCAAGACTCTTAATCCCTGGCCATTGACAAGACCTCCAATGCTCAACTCGGTGGGATTGTAAGGAGGCACGCCGCTGGAATTCTGGGTCAGTAAAGCATCAACAGTATTTGAGCTGGGGATATCAGACACCCCACGCAGTCCCAGCGTGCTGCCGCTTGTGGCCGTTCCCGATATAGGACCCGCCACGCCCGCTGCCGGGAAAGGAGGTGCAGTAAGAGTGCCCGCCACCGTGCTGTCTGCATTTAATATCCAGGTGAAGCGCATCATATCCGCTTTGGTTTCTGTAAAATCAATGAACCGAGCCTCCACCATGACATGCGAGACGGCTTCAGGATTTTGGATTAACAGGTTGTAGATCTCATTCAACATGTTGCGCGTGGCCCGTACGACCAGTTTCGAGGTGTTGGGGAAGTAACTGGCCGAGGTGCCTTGTGGGAAGGTGATGCCACGGGAGTTCAACTGATCCCGGACATCCACGGCCACCATGCTGCCGGTGGGACGTGTGAAAAAGTTGGGGGGAACGCTAAATGTCTCCACCTCGAGCACCGTGTCCCCGGATTCATTGGCCGGAAGGATGAACACGGCATGATCTTCAATGAGGACTTGAAGTCCCGTGGTGCGTTTGATGATTTCAAGAACTTTGGAAAGCGGGACATTATTCAAGTCAAGGGAAACCGTCGGATGGGAAGATGCTGCGGGAGCGGTGGCACCAGCGGCGGGTGGGGTGTTCGCCGCAGAAGAGGCATCATTGAGCTTCAGTACAAAGTTGACTCCGGTACCATCGGTTTTATCCAATTTTCGGCTCTCCACTTCCAGAAAGTTGATGGCTTCGGCTATGTCCACATCCTCGAAACTGAGTTTGGGGATGATGATTGTGTCAAGTTTCCGACGAATGGCGTCTCCTTCTGTCTCCGTTGCCCCCTTGACTGTGGGATTCTGCACTGTGGACTGAACCTTGGGAGGAATCGGGTCTGACCAGGATTTTTCGACATCCAGAAATGCCTGATGTGCCGAGACCTTCATGCGCTCCGTCTCGACACGAAATTTCGTATCCTCGATCCGCTGTAATTTTTCAGTCGCAACCTTATTGTAAGGATCCAATCGGAGAACATCTTCGTAGCGACTCTTGGCAGCATCATATTGATTCGTGTCCATGAAGCGATCCCCCTCAAAGAGGAGTTCCTGCACATGTTTGACTTTTTGGACGAAATCAGAAGTCACCGCCACGTTACCGGGGTATTTTTCTTCCGCCTGCGCGGTATGGACTCGAATGCGGTTTAGAGCGGCCGTGTATTCGGGGTTTCTGGGCTGAAACTTGAGAGCTTCTTCAAAAAATCCCTGAGCTGCAGCATACTTTCCGTCATTTTCCGCAGCCACTCCCTGTGAGGCCGCCACCAAGGCGCGTCCAGCAAGAGCTCGATCATATAAAACTTTGCTGGGGCCGTCAGGACTGGTACTGCGCATGACTGTGTCGAATTTTTCCTGGGCATGAGGATAATCTTTCGCCGCGAGGAGTTTATGACCGTCTTCCAGAAGCTGGTTGATTGCAATGGCCGATTCTTCGCGAAAGATACTTTCTTTTTGCAAGGCTTCTTTTACCTCGGGAGTGAGCGGTGCTTCCGCTGTGGGGGCTGATGTTGGCGCAGTTTCCACTTTAGGGGCCGTTTCGGCAGGGGCGGGTGCTGTTTCGGCCTCAGGAGCTTTCTCCTTCGCTGGAGTTTTTTCTTCTGTAGCAGGTGCGGCAGGCGTTGCGGCATCTTCTCCATTTAAACAAGTATTTACTGCTACAAGCAGAAAAAATAGTAGAGCATTGCGAAAATTTAACATAATCAGTTTCCTATAGCATGTAAGCATAAGGGGGGCATCGGTTCTTATTTATCGTTGCGTAATAAGTCTTGTAAGTCAATATGAAATTAATGTTCTTGAGGTAGTGGGGGTTGTGGCTGTGTCGAAGTGTCAGGGGGGGGGGCTGTAAGTGCTTGTAATTTTGCTTTGTCCTCATCATTCATAAGGCGAATGTGGAATATCTCTCCTGAAGGAATTCCCTTGAGTTCAGCTTCATCCTTATTCGCATTGATGAGTTGAAAATTGCTACCGCGAAATTCAAAGGTTTCACCCAGTTTGACAGGAGGAATCGTTGCCGCGTTCGGTAGAAGGGCTACAAAGGTGACTTTTCTGTCATCCGATTCGGTTGGTTTGCCTCGAACGAGGGTTACGACCCGGTCATCCAAGAGTGGGTGGTGAAAATCGAGTTCGGAGAGATCGACGTCGACCTTCTCACCCGTGTAGGGGCTTGTCTGCTTGACGATTTTCATGCGGAAGGGGCCGATTCTCCACCCGGTGTTGGAAACCTTCATTTTATCCAAATCGAAATGATCTCCCTCATGCACCAATCTGGAAGTGCCGTTGAAATTCAACTGTAGTGCCCATGTGCCGTTTGCCTCCTTGCTGTACCCCATGAACATGATCCGGAAGGGTGTGGAGACATAACTTTCCATGCGAAGTTTTTGGATGGGGGGGGGAGTTGAGTGAGGGTCGAGGGGATCTGTTCCGGCTTTGAATTCCTCCATGTTTGAAAAACCGTCATTGTCGGGATCGGCCAGGGCCACATCCGGGTCATCCAATGCAAAGCCGTATTTTTTCTTCCAGACTCCAGTGACGCCATATTTGTCCGGTTCATTCAAATCAAGGCGCTTCACCAATTTTTTATCCGGGTAAAAGGCCAGAATCGGCGGAACAAAAAACTTGTGAGCGGACTCTTTCCAGGGAGGTATTGTATGGAGGGAATCCGGCAGGGGATCGTAAACTGATGGATCAAAATCAGGCACGGGTGATTTGGGGACTTCCGCAGCCTTGTTTGGGGGTACGGAGTAGAGCACCCCCATGGTAATGGAACCTGCGGAAAGGAGCAGGAAGAGGATGATCAATAGGATCTGTTCGGCCTCGATTTTCATGGGTTACGGCGTGGCGGGAGCGGGAGTATCGTTCGTGGTTGTTATTTTTGAGGGTGCCGGACCATTCCAAAGAAGGAGGTCCACCCACATCGTGACGTTGATGTATTCCTCTCCGGCGACGACAATGAAGATTTTTTTCGTGGCACCTTCTGGAGCGGAGGCAAGCGTCGTCTCCAAATCGGTCTCCGTTGGAACGGTCAGCTTATCATTTTTGACGGTTATGAAGCGAATGATGAAGAGCATCTGGTCGGAGGAAATCGCATTGACAACCCCAATCAGTTCCGAAGGGGTGCAGCGAAACTGCAGCTCACAGGGGTAGGCCTGATAGATATCATCCGGACCATTCAGAATCCTCGCGTCCAGCCCATTTCCGCCTCCTTCCGAGGAGTCTTTGCTCTCCACCAAAACGCGGCGGATCGATGTGAGTTCATATATTTTCTGCTTAAAAAGTACGGTGCTCAGTTCCTTGATTTCTTCCAGTTCGATTCCCAGATCGAATGTTTTATCCTCCGGAGGGAGTACGCGGGTAAATTCATCAAAGCTGTAGTAGAAGGGCTTGGGGAGGCGCACCTTGTTTTGCTCGGCAAGAGGGTGCAAAATATTCTGCCGGATGAAATTAAAGCGGCGCTGCCATTCCGTCGGTGTGCGCCCCTTGGAGGGAGTCGTCTTGGTTCCCCGAACCTTTCTCCATTCATCAAACAGGGGATCGGATTCACTGAGGAAGGGATAGATTCTGGAAAGAATGTCTTGCGCCAGTTTGCTTTTTTGAATGGCTTTCGCCTTGTTTTGCTCGGTCGGGGCGATTTTGTTTTCAGCCTGTGCATCCAGTTTCTGAATGACGGCCTGCAGCTCATCCAATTGGGAATCCAACTGGGTGTCCAGCCAGTAGTAACCGGCACCTCCGGCCAGGAAGATGATCACAACCGTCGCTATGGTAACCGAGATATCAAAAGGAAGTTTTTTCATGGCAGGGTATCAGGGGTTTTATCCGGCTTTAATCTCGCCATGATCGTGAAGGTGAGTCCGATGCTTTGTGCCGTGGGAAGCTCACGATCCAGAACGTCAACCGACTCAATATAAGGGCTCTTGGTTAAAGCGTCGCGAAAGCTTTCGACTTCTTTGAGGGCTTCCATCCCCAGCTCGATCACCTCGTCGGGGGAAGTGGGCCCCTTACGTCGAATTTCGACGACTCCACAAATTTGCAGTTCCTGAATTTTGGGGGCAAGATTGAGGGTTTCAGCCGGAGCTTCCTCCTCGCCACCACGAAAGCGGGGACGCCGGGGGCCGCGCTCTTCACTGTGCGGAAGGGGCATCAACTTGTCTTTGCCATGCATCGGCGTGAGGGAGGTGATCCAGATGCCATCTGGTATGCGGTCGTTCAAGTCCTGCATGAGGATCGGCCAGAAATTGCGTTGCAGTTGGAGACGGGCAAGTGAATTGAGTAATGCCTTTGATTTTTTGAAGGAATCGGTGGCTTTTTTGATGTCGGCATTCAGGGATGCGTAGCGGTTGTATTCTTTCTGTCGTGCCTCCAGGACGACGTTGACCTTCCCCAACTGGAGTTGAAGGCTGACGATCAGGATGGCGACGGTGATCAGAGCTGTGACGACGGCACCAACCAGATAGGGAATGCGGGCGGATTTTTTGGCTTGTTCCCGCACGGAGGGAGGGGTGAGGTTGACTTCGATCGGGCAGTTCTTTAACTGCCGCAGGGCCATCCCGACGAGAGGGCCGAGGTACTGGGCGTTTTGGGCCAGTTTGCCCTTTTCGATCTGGGGGATGATGCCAAGATTTAAAAACGGGTTGAGGTATTCGACAGGCAGGAGCAGTTTGTCTTTGAAGAAGAGATCGGCATAGGGCATGGCCGATCCTCCCCCGGTGAGGTAGACGCGCTGGGG
>Ga0187810_10000089_pt1 | contig 41861 bp, 43 predicted proteins | sample NC_wetland_sal_i_9_FD_132963 | JGI IMG/M metagenome (GOLD analysis project Ga0187810, IMG submission 132963) | Wetland sediment microbial communities from Neuse River Estuary, North Carolina, USA - ASW_5 | ecosystem: Environmental > Aquatic > Freshwater > Wetlands > Sediment | place: USA: North...
CTCGATGACATAGCGGTCGCCCACCGCCGCGCGCGCCAGCTTGAGCTGCAATGGCGCCAGGAAGCGCTCCAGGCCGGCGTTGGACATCACCGTTCCCACCACGCCGCCGCCTTTCAGCGTACCTTCCTTGCTCCAGCTCTTGGCGATCAGCGCCAGCACCTGGTCGCCGTCGATGTAGCGGCCGTTCTCGTCCGCCAGCACCACCCGGTCGGCGTCGCCGTCCAGCGACAGCCCGAAATCCGCCCGCACCTCGCGCACCTTGGCGCACATGGTTTCGGGAACCGTGGAGCCGCAATCGAGATTGATGTTGGCGCCGTTAGGCTCGACCCCGATGGTCACGATGTCGGCCCCCAGCTCCCACAGCACCGCCGGCGCCACCTTGTAGGCCGCGCCGTTGGCGCAATCGACCACCACGCGCAGACCGTCGAGCCGCAGGTTGCGGGGGAAGGTGTGCTTGACCAGCTCGATGTAGCGGGCCTGGGCGTCGTCGATGCGCTTGGCCCGGCCGATCTTGGGCGCCGGGGCCAAGTCCTTCTCCAGCCCGTTCGCCATCAGGGCTTCGATCTGCTGCTCGCGCGCGTCCGTCAGCTTGTTGCCGTCGGGCCCGAACAGCTTGATGCCGTTGTCGGTGTAGGGATTGTGCGAGGCCGAGATCATCACCCCGAGATCGGCCCTGAGCGAGCGCGTCAGCATGGCCACCCCGGGCGTCGGCAAGGGGCCGAACTGATAGACGTCCATGCCCACCGCGGTGAAGCCCGCCACCAGCGCATTCTCCACCATGTAGCCGGAGAGGCGCGTGTCCTTGCCGATCACCACCCGGTTCCTGTGTTCGCCGCGCGTGAAGATGCGACCGGCCGCCATGCCCACCTTCATGGCAATCTCGGACGTCATCGGATGGGTGTTGGCCAGCCCGCGAATGCCGTCCGTGCCAAACAGTTTCCGGCTCATGCCTTACCCCCAATCCGTTGAACAGCTTCGGCTTTTATACCAGAGCGCCGCGCCTTTTAAGGTGACGTTGTGTTACCGGTTAATGCCGCCGCCCAGACCAAAAGCCCGTCCGTCAGCGCAGCCGGATCGTGGCTGCGGATATAGTCCGCCCCCTGAAAAACTGCAAAAAGCTCGGCCGCCATGGTGGCCGGACCGGCCTCCTGGGGCGTGCGATTTGTCATCCTTCTCAAGAAGGATTTGCGCGAAACCGAGATCAGCAGAGGCAGGCCGAAAGCTTGTTTCAGCGCCGGCAGACGGTGCAGGACCTCGAAAGACGCCTCCGCCCTGCTGCCAAGGAAGAAGCCCATGCCGGGGTCGAGGATCAGCCGCGCCCGTTCGATCCCGGCCGCTTCGAGCGCGGCGATGCGGCTTGCGAAGAAGTCGTGAATACGCGAAATGACGGCAGCGGCGGGAATATCGACGCCGGTCGCATTTCCCGCTTCCTGGACGGCGTGCATCACGATCAGTTTGGCCCGGCCGGCGGCCAAGGCCGGATAAAGCGCCGGATCGGGAAAGCCGTGGATGTCGTTCAGGTATGCGACGCCTTGCTTGAGCGCCCAGCGCTGCACCGCAGGCGCGGTGCTGTCGATGGAGAGCGGCACGCCCTTTTGCATGAGCGCCGCCACCACCGGCTGGAGACGGGCGATTTCCTCTTCGGGCGCGACCGCCTCGGCTTTGGGATTGCTGGCGGCGGCGCCGAGATCGAGGACATGGGCGCCGTCCTGCACCAGCTTGCTTGCATGGGCGAGCGCCGCCTCCGGCGCGAGGAAGCGTCCGCCGTCGGAAAAGGAATCCCGGGTGATGTTGACGATCCCCAGAATGACCGGAAGCCGGAAGGTGCCCGATGCACCTTCCGGCTTCTGTTGCGGAATGTCGAAACCCGTCGTCAATGTCCCGGTTGCGGTTCGGGGGCGATGATGCCGCCCTGGCCGCGGGGAATGCCCGCCTGCGGCACGCTGGGCCCGGGGCCGCGCTGCGGTTCGGGTTCCTCGTAAGGCGTGCGCACCGGCTGGATGCCCTTGAGCAAGGCCACGATCTCCTCGCCGGTGAGCGTTTCGTATTCCAGCAGCCCCTTGGCGATGGTGTCGAGATCGGCGCGCCTCTCGGTCAGGATGCGGCGCGCGGTCTCTTCGGCCTCTTCGATCAGGTGGCGCACTTCGTCGTCGATCACCTTGGCCGTCTCTTCCGAGACATTGACCGACTGCGCCACGGAATGGCCGAGGAAAACCTCCTGCTCGTTGCCGCGGTAGCGCACGCGCCCCAGTTTTTCGCTCATGCCCCATTCCATCACCATGGCGCGGGCCAGGCGCGTGGCCTGCTGGATGTCGCTGGTGGCGCCGTTGGTGACGTTCTCGGGTCCGGAGACCAGCACTTCGGCCTCGCGTCCGCCGAAGGTGGAAGCCAGCTTCGAGATGCAGAACTGCCTGGTGTAGGAGTGACGGTCCTGCTCGGGCAGGTTCATGGTCAGGCCCAGCGCCCGGCCGCGCGGGATGATGGTGACCTTGTGCAGCGGATCGTGCTGCGGCACGTTCATGCCCACCAGGGCATGGCCGGCTTCGTGATAGGCGGTGAGGCGCTTCTCCTCTTCGGTCATGGCCAGCGAGCGGCGCTCTGCGCCCATCATCACCTTGTCCTTGGCGTCTTCCATCTCGCTCATGGTGACGACGCGCTTGCCGCGCCGCGCCGCCAGCAAGGCCGCTTCGTTGACCAGATTGGCGAGATCGGCGCCCGAGAAGCCGGGCGTGCCGCGGGCGATGACCTTGGGATCGACGTCCGGCGCCAGGGGAACCTTGCGCATATGGACGCGCAGGATCTTTTCGCGGCCGACCAGATCGGGATTGGGCACCACGATTTCGCGGTCGAACCGGCCGGGCCGCAGCAAGGCCGGATCGAGCACGTCGGGACGGTTGGTGGCGGCGATCAGGATGACGCCTTCGTTGGTCTCGAAGCCGTCCATCTCCACCAGCAACTGGTTGAGGGTCTGTTCGCGTTCGTCGTTGCCGCCGCCCAGGCCGGCACCGCGATGGCGGCCGACCGCGTCGATTTCGTCGATGAAGACGATGCAGGGCGCGTTCTTCTTGGCCTGCTCGAACATGTCGCGCACGCGGGAAGCGCCCACGCCCACGAACATTTCGACGAAGTCGGAGCCCGAGATGGTGAAGAACGGCACATTGGCTTCGCCGGCGATGGCGCGGGCCAGCAAGGTCTTGCCGGTGCCCGGCGGGCCTACCAGCAGCACGCCCTTGGGGATGCGCCCGCCCAGGCGCTGGAATTTCTGCGGGTCCTTGAGGAAGTCCACGATCTCCTTGAGGTCGTCCTTGGCTTCATCGACGCCCGCCACATCCTCGAAGGTGATGCGGCCCTGGCGTTCGGTCAGCAGCTTGGCCCGCGATTTGCCGAAGCCCATGGCCTTGCCGCCGCCCGACTGCATCTGGCGCAGAAAGAACACCCACACCGCGATCAGCAGCAGCATCGGGAACCAGTTGACCAGCACGCTGAGCAGCGTCGGCATGCCGTCGTCGCCCGGCGTCACGGTGACGTTGACGGCGGGGTGGTCCTTCAGCGTGTTCCACAGATTCTGGTCGTTGGTCGGAACGGTGGTGGAGAAGGCGGTGCCGTTGCGCGTCTCACCCTTCACCTGGTCGCCCTGGACGGTGACCTTGGTCACATCGCCCCGCTGCACCTGCTGGATGAACTGCGTATAGCTGAGAGGCGGCGTCGCGGCGTGCTGGCTGGCCCCTTGGAACAGGTTGAAAAGGAACACCAGAAGCAGCGCAATGATGATCCACAGCGCCAGATTTCGCAGGTTATTCAAGGCTTTCCTTTCTCCGGGCCCCTAGGGCGGCAGAATGGTGACATTCCTATAAATAGGACGTTTCTCTGCCATTGCCAGATTTAGAAACGGTAAGGAATTTGTGCCTTCAGAGCAATGATTATGAGCCAAAGGCAATTAAGAACCTATTGGGACGAAAGCTTGTTTTTTCCAGTCTGGCGGCGGCTTTTTTCCGGCTGGACCAGCAAAGTGCCCTGACCGAATGGCTGTCCCGCTTTAGGAGCCGGCGCCACGCGGCAACCGTGCAGCGTCCGCCCGGCCCCAAGGGAGCCGTCGAGGATGGCCCAATACAAACCCTGCAAGCGCTCGAATCGCGGCCGGTACGGGTTCTGGGACACCGCCATCAGCACCTGGGACAGAGCCCGCAAACCCAGTTCCTGCGGCGCGCAGGCCAGAATGGCCGAATCGAGCAGCAGGCCGTTCTTGTAGGGGGTGCAACCCTGCTGCAGCAGGACGCGATTGACCGTCTCGAGCGCCGAACGGGCGCGTCCCAGGTGAACGGCCGCCCCGGCGAGCCGGTCCCGCGTCAAGCCCAAGGCTTCGAGCCGGGGCCAGGCAAGGCGGATGCGGGCGCGGGTAAAGCGCGGGTCGGCGTTCATGGGATCGTCCAGCCAGGGATGCCCCGCCTCTTCCAGATAGGTCTGCAACGAGTGGCGCGCGAGACCCAGCAGCGGCCGGGCCAATTTCAACGCCGCAAACGCGCCGTCGGGATAGGGCGCCAGCGGGCGCATCGCCGACAGGCCGTCCAAGCCGCTGCCGCGCGCCAGGCGGATGAGAAACGTCTCGGCCTGATCGTCCCTGGTATGCGCCACATAGACCGCGGCGCATCCTGCTTTTGCCGCCCAGGCGCCCATCAGCCGGTAGCGCAAAGCACGGGCGGCGGCCTCGACATCCGATACGGGCGCCTTCCCCCGGTGCGTCAGGACATGGGCGCTGAGCCCGGCCTTGCGGGCCCAGAGCCGGACCTTGCGGGCCTCGTCCGCGGCTTCGGGGCGCAACCCGTGATCGACGGTGAGCACCTGCGGCGGCTTGAGGCCCGCCCCCTTCGCCCAATCGCGCAGCAGCAGCATCAAAGCCAGCGAATCGCTGCCGCCGGAAACGCCGACGGCCGCCGGCCATGGCGCCCCCACAGCGTCCATCGCTTCGGCAAACCGCTCGCGCAGCGAGGCGCTACTTGCAGGAACTCGCCCGCGCCGTCGCGGCTTGCGTGAGGGTCGTGGCCGGAGCTTGTTTGTAATTTTTTTTGATCGCGCCAAGCGTGAGGCAACCTTCTTTCTTCTGGCCCAGGGCAAGCAGGGACTGACCCAGTTTCAACATGCTTTCGGCACCTTGCGGGCTCGAAGGATATTTCTTGATCAGCTCCGCGAAATTCAAGGCGGCGCCCGAATAGTCCTTCTGCACGAAGGCGATGTTGCCCACCCAGTAGACGGCCTGCGGCGCCAGGCTGTCCTTCGGGTTGGCGTCCGCGAAAGCCCGGAAGGCGGTGCGCGCCTCGTCGTAGCGCGCCTTGGCCAGCAGGCTCATCGCCTCGTCATATTGCGCGCGCGTCGACGGCGCCTGAGCGGCGGCATCGGGAGCGCCGGAGAGAGGTGCGGGACCGGAACCCTGCACCGCCCCGCCCGGTGCAACCAGGCTCGCCATGGCCGCCGTCGCATCGCAGGGCAAACCGGTGCCGGATTGATCGGCGGCGGTACCCGCGCCGAGCTGCTGCGCCGCCAGGGTGCAGAGTTTGGTGTCGAAATTCTTCTGCTGCTGGTCGATACGAGCGGCTAAGTCGCGGATGCGGCCGGCAAGCTGTTCGTTCTGGCCGGTCGCCACCTGCAGCGACTGTTCCAGGTCGTGCACGCGCTGCCGCAATTCCGCGATGGCCGCGTCCTGGTCGGCCTCATGCTGCAGACGGGCGGCCTTTTCCTCGTCGCTTTCGCCGAACAGCCCGGCCAGTTGCAGCCCCTCCATCCGCGTCTGCGACGCGCTGCCGGCATCCGCCACACCCGCCGGAACGGCCGAAACCACCACAAAAGCCGCCAAAGCGGCGCACAATCGCCAATTCATGTTCTCTACTCCGAAGGCGGCAGCTTACTCCCAAAAGCGGCGTGAAGAAAAAGGGGCGCCGTCGCCGGCGCCCCTTCTCTCAACCCTTCCCGAGTGAAACTCAGGAATTCGCCCCGGAGGCGATGATGGTCACGCCGCGGCGGTTCTGCGCCCAGCATGCCTCATTGGACTCCGTGCAGATGGGACGCTCCTTGCCGTAGGAGATCGTGTCGACGCGCCCGGCCGAAACGCCGAGGCTGACGAGATACTCCTTCACGGCGTTGGCACGGCGGGCGCCGAGCGCGATGTTGTATTCGCGCGTGCCGCGTTCGTCGCAGTAGCCTTCGATGGTCACTTTGATGGCCGGGAATTTGGCAAGCCAGGCCGCCTGACGCTGCAAGGTCGCCTTGTCGGCGTCGAGCACGGCGGATTTGTCATAGTCGAAATGCACCGTGTCGCCGACGTTGACGCGGAGATCTTCCGCGCTGCCGGGCACGATGGACGGCGCAGGCGTCATCACGGGTGCGGGCGGCGGCGTGGGCGCAGCCGGCGGCGGTTTGGTCTCGCAACCCGCGAGCACGACGGCAAAGGCGATCGCGGCCAGTTTCAGGCCGACAGTTGAAATCTTCATGGCTATCCTGACTCCTCAAGCACAAGCGCGTCCCCGGTGGCCAGATGGCGCGCTTCGTTTCCACGCATCTGCCCCATTACGCCCGGTGTTCTCCCAATTGTACGGATAATTGGCCTACTGGATCAAGGGCGACCAGGCCGGATCGGAGGCGTCACCAGGAGTTGCAACCCGTCTTTGGTTGCGGCCCGTTACGTCGATGGACCATATCTGGGAACCGCGGCCTCCCTGAATCGTTCTGGTAAACATCAACACCCGTCCGTTCGGCGCCCAGGTAGGACCCTCGTCCTCCCAGCCGTTCGACAAAACCCGCTCACCCGAGCCGTCCGGCCGCATGACGCAAATGCGAAATGCGCCGTTCGCCTGTTTGGTGAAAGCGATCAAATCGCCGCGCGGACTCCACACCGGTGTGCTGTTCTGGCCCTCGCCGAAGCTGATGCGGTGCTGGTTGCTGCCGTCGACGTTCATCACATAAATCTGCTGGCTGCCGCCCCGGTCGGACTCGAAGGTGATCTGCTTGCCGTCGGGGGAGAAGGAGGGCGAGGTGTCGATGGCCGGATCGTAGGTCAGCCTGGTGCTTTTCCGGGTGCGCAAATCCATGATGTAGATGTTGGAATTGCCGCCGGTCTCAAGCGACATGACGACAAAATTGCCGTCCGGCGAGAATCGTGGAGAAAATGTCATGTTGGGGAAATCCCCCAGCTTCTCCTGCCGGCCGCTTTCCAGGTCGAACAGATAGACGCGCGGTTTGTTGCCGACATAGGACATGTAGGCGATCATCTGCGCGCTGGGATTGAAGCGCGGCGTCAGCACCAGATAACCGTTGGTGAGGAAGCTGGGATTGGCGCCGTCCTCGTCCATGATCGCCAGGCGTTTGATGCGGTGCAGCGCCGGCCCGGATTCCGAAATGAAGACGATGCGGGTGTCGAAATAGCCCTTCTCGCCGGTGATGCGCTGGTAGATGGCATCGGAGATCATGTGGGCGATGCGCCGCCAGTTCTCCGGCCGGGTGAAATACTGCAGGCCCAGCATCTGGCTTTCGCCGTAGACGTCCCAGAGACGGAAATCGACGCGCAGCCTGCCGTCGGACTGCATCGCGGACTGGCCGGTGACCAGCCCTTGCGCCGAGATGACGCGCCAGTTGGCGAAGTTCGGCGCCACGTTGATGTTGGTGACCGGATCGACGAACGACTTGGGATCGAGCGGCTTGAACAGACCCGAGCGTTCGAGGTCGGCCCGCACCACCTTGGCGATGTTCTGGCTGAAGGCGACGTCGCCCTGCGCCGGCGCCACGAAGTCCGGGATGGCGATCGGCAAGGGCTGGATATTGCCCTGGTTGACATCGACCGTGAAGGTGGCGAAGGCCGGTGCGGAACATGCCAGCAGAAAAGCCGCAACGATGACGCCCGATAGTCTCATGCCTCGCCTCCTGCGAGTTTACTGGCCCGCCATGATCCGCGGGTCGAAACTGAAGCTGAAATGCCGCCACTCGTTATAACGGTTTAGCGGCAGCTTGTAAGGCTGACATTGGTAGATCGCGCGCATGGCGGCCTGGTTGGCCGCGTCGCGCGGCGTTCCGGGCGGCGACGATTGCGACAGAAGCTTGGGTTTGTCGGACACCGTGCCGTCCTTGTTCATGTAAACTTCATAAACGACGATCAGCATTCCGGCGCCGACCACGCCGATGGGCGGGCTCCAGCAGCGGTAGATCTGGCTCGCCAGGTAGCTGTTGAGATCGGCGGCCAATGCCGTCTCGGCTCCCACGCCCTGCACCACGCGCGAAGCCGGCTTGGCGTTCCTGGGCGGCTGCTTCTGCAGGTTGGCGTAGATGTCGTTGATGTCGAACTTGGGCTCTTCTTTTTTCTTGGCGACCGGCTTGGCTTCGGGCGCGATATCGACGTTCGGGGGCGCGATATCCGGCTGGGGCTGAGGTTCCACCATCTGCGGTTCGGGCGGCGTCACGGGCTGCGGCGCCATCGGCGCGATGTTGGTCTTGTCGGCCAGCGTCACCAGATCCACCGGCACGATCGGCGTCGCCTGTTCGACGACGTCGAGCTTGCGCGTGAAGGTCACGAAGATCGCCGCAACGAGCGCAAGATGCAGCAGCACCGAGGCGATCACGCCCAGGCGCGGGGCCACTCTTTCCGCGGTCGCCCTATTGATCATGCTCTTTCGGCTTCGGTGGGCTCGTGACAAGACCGATATGCGTGAAGCCGGCGCTGGACAGCGCTCCCATCACTTCCATCACGCGCCCGTAATCGACGGCGGCGTCGCCGCGCACATGGATGCGCTCCTCAAGGCCGTTGGAGGCGATGGCGGTGAGCTTGGCCACCAGCTGATCTTCGCTGACCGGCGTGGTCTGCAGGTAGATGGTGCCGTCCCTCTTGATGGTCACGGTGAGCGGCTCGCGATTCTCGCCCAGCGGCTTGGCCTGGGTCTTGGGCAGATCGACGGGTACGCCGGCGACCAGCAGCGGCGCGGTCACCATGAAGACGATCAAAAGCACCAGCATCACGTCCACGAAGGGCGTGACGTTGATTTCCGCCAGCGGACGGCGGCGCCCGGAACGCCGGCCGCGCCGCGATGCGGATTGGAGCCCCGCGGCCATCTCAGCGCGCCTTCTCGTCGAGCTGCCGCGACAGGATCGCCGACAATTCGTCGGCGAAGGCGTCTAGGCGGTTGGTGTAGCGCCCGATCTCGTTGACGAAGCGGTTGTAGAAGATCGCGGCGGGAATGGCCGCGAGCAAGCCCATGGCCGTGGCGAACAGGGCTTCGGCGATGCCGGGCGCCACCACGGCCAGCGTGGTGTTGTGCTGCGCCGCGATGGCCGAGAAGGAATTCATGATGCCCCAGACGGTGCCGAACAGGCCCACGAAGGGCGCCGTGGAGGCCACCGTCGCCAGGAAGCCGATGCTCTTTTCGACGGCGTCGATTTCGCGCGAGATGGTCACGCTCATGGCCTTGTCGACGCGGTCCTTGACGCCCGCCAAGAGCGCGACACTGGGCATGCCGCGCTCGAAAGCCCGGCGCCATTCGCGCAGGCCGGAAACAAACACCGCCACAAAGGGATGGTCGTTGCGCGCGGCGAACTGGGAAAACAGCTCGTCCAGCGACTGGCCCGACCAGAACACCTTCTCGAACTTGCCGGCACGCCGGTAGAGCGAACTCAGCGCCAGCCCCTTGTTGATGATGATCGTCCAGGACCACAGGCTGGCCAAGAGAAGCAGGATGAATACCCCCTTCACCAGCGGATCGGCGCGCATGAACAAGGCCACCACCGAAACACCCCTGGAGGTCAGGGCTGCTTGGTTGACGCCGACGTCCACATTGGTGGTGGGGGCGGCCAACGGCGCGGTTTCGGCCGGAGCGCCCAGCGGCGCCGCGCGCGGCGCCTCTTGCGCCATGGCCGGAACCGCCAGCGTTACCGCGAAAATGACCAACAACGCCGGCAGCAACGCGGCGATTCCCCTCATGACTTTCATCTTGCCAACCTCATGCCCGGCCCCTTGGGGCCGGATTATGCCGGGACCGGAGCAAAAATGCTCATGAAACCGGGCAAAGTATTAAGGCCTTTTCATTAACCCACTGTTTCACAAAGAAAAGGCAGAAGTTTGTCACGCATTTCCCGAGGAATGCGCTTTGGCTTTCCCGTCATGGTGATGATGCAGGCCTCCACCGCGCCGCGGGTGAGAACCTCCCCCCGGCAATAGATGGTCTGGTCCGCCGAGAGGCGCGCCCCGGTGAGATCGCGCGTCCTGGTATGCACTTCCACCAGATCGTCAATCCTGGCGGGACGCAGATATTCGATCTGAAGCTTGCGCAGTGCCCAGGCGGCCGGGTCAGCTTCGTCGAGATAGGAAGCCCGGATGCCGATGTGGCGGAAGAACTCGGTGCGGGCGCGCTCCATGAAGCGCAGGTAATTCGCATGGTAGACGATGCCGGAAAGATCGGTGTCTTCGTAGTAAATCCGGATGGGCAGGATGAACGTCCTGCCCTCGAAACGCCCGTCAAGCATCGCCTTCCTCGTCGGCAAACAACCCGAACTGCGTCGCATCGCGGGCCGGTGCCGGTAATCCGAGATGGGCATACGCATTCGCCGCGAGAATACGGCCGCGCGGTGTCCTTTGCACGAAACCTTGCTGCAACAGGAACGGCTCGATGATCTCTTCGATGGCGTCGCGCGCCTCGCCCAGCGCCGCGGCGATGGTTTCCACACCCACCGGCCCGCCGCCGAACGCTTCGGCGATCAGGCGAAGATAACGCCGGTCGAAGGCGTCCAGGCCGCGACCGTCGACCTCGAGGCGCGTAAGCGCCGCATCGGCGATCCTGGCATCGATGCGTGGCTCGCCCGCCACGGCGGCAAAATCGCGCACCCGTTTGAGCAGCCGCCCGGCGATGCGCGGCGTGCCGCGGGCCCGTCCGGCGATCTCCCGGGCGCCGTCGGTAGTCAGGTCGAGGCCGAACACCCGCGCGCCGCGTTCCACGATGGCAAGCAGTTCCTCCGCCGAATAGAAGTTGAGGCGCAGCGGAATGCCGAAGCGGTCGCGGAGCGGCGTGGTGATCAGGCCGGAGCGCGTGGTCGCCCCCACCAGAGTGAACGGCGCCAGCGTGATCTTGACCGAACGGGCCGAAGGACCTTCGCCGATGACGAGGTCCAGCTCGAAATCCTCCATGGCGGGGTAGAGGATTTCTTCCACCGCGGGATTCAGGCGATGGATTTCGTCGATGAACAGCACGTCGCGCGGTTCGAGGTTGGTGAGGATGGCGGCCAAGTCCCCCGCCTTGGCCAGCACCGGGCCCGAGGTGGAGCGGAAATTCACCCCCGACTCGCGCGCCACGATCTGCGCCAGGGTGGTCTTGCCCAGGCCCGGCGGGCCGGAAAACAGCACATGGTCCAGCGCCTCGCCGCGCGCCTTGGCGGCGGCGATGAAGACCTGGAGGTTCTCGCAGGCCTGGGCCTGGCCGACGAACTCCGCCAGCCGCTTGGGACGCAGCGAGGCCTCCAAGGCATCCTCATCCCCGCGTTCGGGAGCGACGAGGGGATTCTTGTCGATGATGGAAGCGGCCTTCTGGGTTTTCGCTGTCGCCATTATCAGCACTCGCTATCCCACGGATTGACGAGCGACAATCCTTCGACGGCGAAATCTTTCTCGTTACGGGTGACCAGGGTGAGGTTATGGGCGATGGCGGTGGCGGCGATCTGGGCGTCGATCGGATCACAGTTGGGATAAAGACCGCGCAAGTTCGCCCATACCATTGCTTCACGCTCACCGAAGGGCAGCACCCTTTCAGCGTAAATGGGACGAAGCACGCCGTCGTACCACTTTGACAAAAACCTACGCTTCCTTCCGGCCGGCAGACGAAATATTCCGAACATGATCTCGCCCATGGACAGGACGCTAACGTAACGTTCTTCTTCCGGCCGGCTTTCCAACCATGCCAACAAGTGCGGACTCGGCTGGCTCTTGGAGCCATCCGAAAGCGCGCACGTGTCGAGAAGATAGGCCATCACGCCTCCCCGAAATCGGGCGGTCGCCTGGTGCTTTTTCTGCGTTCGCGCGGTTCGAACTCCGGCACCTTGGGACACAATTTCAGCGCCTCGACCAAGGTGAGCCGCCGCTTCCCCTGCACGTTCGGATCGATCTTGCGGATCTCGTAAGCCGGCTCGCCGCGATAGGTGATGACCTGGGGGGCCTTTTCGGCGGCCCGCAAGAGCGCCGAAAAGCGTGCCTTGGCATCTTGTACGGCCCAGTTCATGGCGTTCACTCCTGACTAGTCAGACTAGTCTTGTATAAGTCAGCGGCCCATCGCCCGCAAGGCCTCGCGCAGCAACGCATCCAGCGCCGCCCCCTCGCCCAGGCTGCCGGCGGCGCCCGCCACCGCCTCGGCCGCGGCTCCCTGAGAGTAGCCCAGCTTGATCAAGGCGGCGACGGCATCGGATTCGGGCCCGCGCGGGGCGGCGGCCTCGCCGGGATGGCCGCGCAGCATCATGGAAGGGGCCTTGTCCTTCAGCTCGGTGACGATACGGGTGGCGAGCTTGGGGCCGACGCCCTGGGCGCGGCCGATGGCGGCCTTGTCGCCCAGCGCCACCGCCCGCTCCAGATCGCGCGGGGTGAGCGCCGTGAGCAGGTTGAGCGCCACGCGGGCGCCGACGTTCTGCACCGTCTGCAACAGGCGGAACCATTCGCGCTCCTCGGCCGTGAAGAAGCCATAGAGGCGGATGGTCTCGTCGGTGAGGCGGGTTTCCACCATCAGGCTGACGCGGCTTCCGGCCGTGAGCCTGGCCAGGGTGGAAGCCGGGCAGTGCACGATGTAGCCGACGCCGCCGACGTCGATCAGGGCGTGATCTTCGCCGATGAAGTCCACCAAGCCGGTGAGTTTGCCGATCATGACAACGCCGCCAATATCCGGGCACGCGTGCCCGCCAGATGGGCATGGGCGATGGCGGCGGCGAGCGCATCCGCCGCGTCGGCCTGTTCCACCCCGCAGGCGGGGAGCAGGCGCCTCACCATCGCCTGGACCTGTTCCTTGCCGGCATGGCCGACGCCGACCACCGACTTCTTGATGTGGTTGGGGGCGTATTCGGCGATGTCGAGGCCCGCCTGCGCCGCGGCGAGGAGGGCGATAGCGCGGGCATGGCCGAGCTTGAGCGCCGCCTGCGGATCCTTGGCGACGAAGGCCTGTTCCACCGCGATGGCTTGCGGCCGGTATTGCAGGATGATGCGGGCGATATCGTTGTGCAATTTCAACAGGCGCAGGCCCAGGCTGTCGCCCGCACGGGTGGCGATCACGCCATGGGCGACGTGCGTGAGTTTGGTGCCCGTGCAATCGATGGCGCCCCAGCCCATGCGGCTGAGGCCGGGATCGAGGCCGAGGATGCGGACGGTCTGCATGGGGTCGCCGGACGAATCGCGAACACCAGTGTCGCGGATCGCGGCGGGGGAAACCACCCCCTCCGTCGCGCCGCTGCGCGTCGCGACACCTCCCCCGTAAACGGGGGAGGAAAATCACTCACCCAACTTTGCCATCAGGGCTTCCGACAGCTCGTAATTGCCGGTGACGCGCTGGACGTCGTCGTGGTCGTCGAGGGTGTCGATCAGCTTGAGCAGGGTCTCGCCGGTGTCGTCCTTCACCGGCACCGTGTTCTGCGGCCGGAAGAAGATGCCCGATTCCGACGGCGCCCCGAGCTTGGCTTCCAAAGCGTCGCGCACCGCGGTGAAATTCTCCGGGCTGGTGAGGAACTCGTGCCCCTCCTCGTGCGAGACGCATTCGTCGGCGCCCACTTCCAGCGCCGCTTCCAGCATCTCGTCTTCGCTGCCCTTGTCCTTGGGATAGGAAATGGCGCCGACGCGGTCGAACATGAAGGAGACCGAACCCGCCTCGCCCATCGCCCCGCCGAATTTGGAGAAGGCGGCGCGCACGTCGGCCACGGTGCGGGTGCGGTTGTCGGTGAGGCATTCCACGATCAGGGCGATGCCGCCCGGGCCGTAGCCCTCGTAGCGCACCTCTTCGTAGTTCTCGGCGTCGCCGCCCTGGCCCTTCTTGATGGCGCGCTCGATGACGTCCCGGGGCATGGACTGCGCCCTGGCGGCGGAGACCGCGGCCCTGAGACGCGCGTTGTGGTCGGGGTCGGGCAGGCCCATCTTGGAGGCGACGATGATTTCGCGCGCCAGCTTGGAGAACAGCTTGGAGCGCTGGGCGTTCGCCTTGCTCTTCTTGAACATCACGTTCTTGGCGTGGGAATGGCCGGCCATGGCGGGACTCGTTTGTTGGTCGCGCTCCCCGGGCGGAAAACCGGGTTCCACTTTGGGAGCGCTCGAATGGGGTTATGCGGGGCGCTGAGATAGCCGGGGCGGGGCTCCGGTTGCAAGCCCGGGGGGCGGGGAGCCTCCATCTCTGGGCCGGGGTTGGGGCGGTTCCACAATCCCTGGATTTTTTGTTTTCCGGAGCACCCGCTTCCCCTCCCCTCCCGCCGGCGGGTACCTGCCCGGCTCCCGGACTGCGTCTCAGTTCGACGAGCCGATGGGGGGCGATTGCTGGCCGTAGGGGTTGCGGCGCTTGTCCACCACTTCGCGCACGATGGCGCCGATGTTGCGCTCGATCATCTCCTTGACGCCCATGGAGCGGAAGGAAGGCCAGGCGCGCATGTCGAACTCGTTCCAGAAAAATTCGATCAGCCAGCGCAGCGACAAGAGGTAGATGGAGAGAAGGCCGAGCGCCGGGGCGAGCGTCCACCAGCTCCAGCTGAAGCTGAAGGCCGGAAGCGGGCCGATGTCCTGGCGCAATTCGCCCGCCAGCAGCGACAGGCCGAAGTAGATCGCAGACCAGAACACCGCCATCAGCAGCGGCACGGTGATCAGGTGCCACAGCCAGTCGCGCGCGATCTGGAAGACGATGTTGCGCACGAACAGTTCCAGCAGCCACTGCCGCGCCGACAGCCACTGCATGTTGAGGTACCAGACGCTGGAATTGGTCTCCACCGCGTCGAGCCTGGCGGTGCGGTCGTTGAGGATCTGCGAAAAGGCGGCGGAGGCCGATTTGTACTGGTTGAGCAGGCGCGAGAAGTAGGACTGGACGAAGTGGTTGAAATACTGGCCGTTGTAGCGCGCCGAATTGCCGTAGACGTAGCGCACGAAGATGAGGCCGAGGACGAAGGCGACGATGGTCGCCGCGTAATACGGCGCCGTGGCGGCGGTGAGGCCGGGACGGACCCAGGCGTCCAGCACGAAGGGAAACAGCGCCAGGATCACCGTCATCACCGAGATGACCTTGACGATGTTGCGCCCCGTGTTGCGCCGGATCTCGCGCAGCACCCAGAAGAAGGGCGTGTCGGACTCGCGCAGGATGTCGATGATCAGCGCCTCCTCGGAATCCTCGTAGAGGATCGAAGGGCTGACCTGATCGTCGTCGATGGATTTCTGGTAGTACTTGTCGGCGATGGCGACATTCTGCTTGGCCTCGTCGAGCGAGAGGGTTTCCGACAGCGTCTCCACCGCACGGTTGGCGTTGATCGACTTGAACCACAGCCCGCGGCGGTCCACCAGCGCAGTGACGGAGGCGGGAACCTCGCCCAGCGCGATCTTGGCCAGCGAGTTCATCTCCAGGATGTGGACCAGCGCCTTGTACGGCGCCACGCCGACGCCCTGCCCGCTCTGCTGCGCCGATGTCGAGGCCAGCCTGAGGATGCGGCGCAGCAGGCGGATCACCGGGCGCAGCGTGATTCTATAAACCGGCTTGATCAGCTTGCGCCCGAGCAGCGAGAAGATGTGGCGCAGCGGAAGGAAGATGATCCGGACGATGGTGCGTCCCGACAACAGGAGGACGACGGTTGCCAGCAGCGTTACTGCAAGCAGCAAGGACGACGAAATATGCGGATGCACGACACCCCCCTGGGACCGGCGCTCTCTATCAATATAGTCGTCCGGCGGCAGGGCGGAAATGTGCCGGGACCGCGGCTGTTTGGCGGCGCCGGCAATAATCCTGCGCCGGGATCAACCCATTTCCGCCACAACGTCATTGCCGGCGGCGAGCTTGGCGGCCGGGATAAGGTTACCCGGCAGCGTTTCGCCGTTGAGGATGAGGCGCACAACGCCCTTCTCCACACCGTGCGGGTTGCGGACCTCGATGTGCAGGGTCTTGCCGCGGAAGCGGCGCGTGACGCCGAAGCCCGGCCAGGATCTGGGGATGCAGGGATCGATCACGAGCCCGTTCCAATCCGGGCGGATGCCGAGGATATAGCGCGTGGCGGCGAAAGTGGACCAGGAGGCCGAACCCGACAGCCAGGGCACGCGCGAGGCGCCGCTGCGCGGGCTTTCCGGCGCGTGGGTGAACTGGCAATAGACGTAAGGCTCGATCTCGCGGATCTCGGCGCGGGCGTTCCAGGCTGCGGGCAGCGTGGCGCGGAAATACTGCCAGGCGCGCTCGCCATGGCCCAGCAGGGTTTCCGCCATCACCGCCCAGAACTGGGTGTGGCTGAAGATGGAACCGTTTTCCTTCATGCCGGGATTGAAGAGGACGGCGCGCATCACGCGCATGTCGGTCTCGACGAAAGGCGGGGCGCAGAGCATCAGGCCGTTCTCCGTGGCGAGGTGCCGTGCCACCGCGTCCATCGCGGCGACGGCGCGTTCGGGCGCGGCATGGCCGGAGAGCACCGCCCAGGACTGGGTGTTGAGGAAGATGCGGCCTTCCTTGTTTTCGCTGGAGCCGAATTTGAAGCCGTCTTCGCCCAGTCCGCGCAGATACCACGCCCCGTCCCAGGTTTCCTGGGCGAGGGTTCGGTCGAAGGCTTCGAGACGGGTTCCAGTCCAGGCTTGTTCGGCGGTTTCGCCCAGCAGGGCGCAGATTTCGGCATAGGTCTGGAGCGCGGCGCGGAGTTGGAAGGCCACCATCACGCTTTCGCCCTTGGCGCCCAGGCGGATGCAATCGTTCCAATCGGCGGAGAGGCCGCAAGGCAATCCGTGGGCGCCCGAGCGCTCCAGGTTGAATTGGATGGCGCGTTTGAGATGGCCGAGCACCGTGGCTTCGCCTTTATCGGCGAAGGGCAGCGTCTTGCGGAAGAAGGCAAGATCGCCGGTTTCTTTCACATAGGCGGGGACGGCGTCGAAAAGCCATAAGGAATCGTCGGAACGGTATTCGGATTCGCGCGGCGGGGTTTCGGCGCCGGGCTTGTGGGCGAACTGTTTCACCACCGGCAAGGCGCCGCCGTTTGCCACTTGGCCGCTGAGCATCAGTTCCAGGCGCTGTACCGCCTCATCCGGGATGGCGTGCATCACCCCCAGCATGTCCTGTACCGTGTCGCGATAGCCCAGCCCGTCGCGTTCGCCGGCATAAATGAGACTAGCGGCGCGCGACCAGGCATAGGTGACGAGGCTGTTGTAAGGCCCCCACATCGCCAGCATGGAATTGAAGTCGGGATCGGGCGTGGTGGCCGTGAAATTGGCCAGGCGGCCGTGCCAGTAGGATTTGAGCTTGGCGAGTTCCGCTTCGGCTTTGGCGGGATCGGCGAATTCGGCGGCAGCGGCGCGGCCTTCCACGGAAGCACGGCCGATGCCCATCAGGATAAGGATTTCCTTGGCCTCGCCGGGGGCGAGGTCGAGTTTGGTTTGCAACACGCCGCAGCCATTGTCGCCCGCCGCCAGGGAATTCGCGCATTCGCCGCGCACTACCGCGGCGGGATTGGCGTAAGTGCCGTAAGGTCCGAGGAAAGCCGTGCGGTCGGTGTCGAAGCCGGTGACCGGCGCACCGATGAGGGCCAGGAAACTGTGGCGACCCTGGTCGGCATTCTCGAAATTCGCGGGGTCCGCGGGAATGGCGACATTGGTGCCGTGGTCGATGATGCCGTCTTCCACCGCCATCTTCACGATGTGCTGGGCATATTGCAGGTTACTGAGGTCGTTGAAGACGCTCCAGTTGCCGGCATATTCGACATAGGTGAAGACGGCGAGGCGGCGCGGTTTCGTGCCGGTATTGGTGAGGCGCAGGCGCCAGCACTCGAAGCTGCGGCCCAGCGGCACGAAATAAGCGGTTTCGCTTTTGATGCCTTCGTAGTCCGAGGTGATGATGCTGTAGGCACTGCCGTGGCGGCATTCGGATTTGTAACGATCGAGCGGCTTGCCCACCGGCTGCCAGGCGGCACTCCAGAAATCGCCGCTCTCTTGGTCGCGCAGATAGAGCGTGCGGCCGGGCTGGTCGAGCGGCACGGCGTTGAAGCGCAGGCGCAGGAAACGGCCCTGGGCCGAGGATTTGTAGAAGCTGTAGCCGCCCGCATGGTTGGTGACGATGGCGCCGTATTCGGTGGAGCCGAGATAATTGCTCCATGGGCGCGGCGTGTCGGGCCGCGCGATCACGTATTCCTTGGCGGCGTCGTCGAAATATCCGAACAGCATCTCAGGCTTCCGCGGCTTGGACCGCCCGCTTGGCGGCGAGTTCGGCCTGGATTTTTGGCATTTTCGCTTCCAGGCGGTAGAGCATCATGCCCAGGCCGCAGACCAGCGTGCCCGCGGCAGGGGCCAGCGCCATCAGGATGCGGATGCCTTCCTGGGCGTGAACCGTCTGCACCACATTGGCGTGGTAGCCATAGACGGCGAGCAGCGTGGCGGAGAGCGTGCCGCCGATCACCCAGCCGAACTTGTTCGACATGCCGGAAGCGGAGAACACCAGGCCCGTGGCGCGGCGCCCCGTCTTCCATTCGGAGTAATCCGCCGCGTCGGCGAACATCGCCCACAGCAGCGCCGAAGTCGGGCCGGTGAGCAGGCAATAGACGATGTTGGTGGCGTAGAGCAGCGCCATCTGGTCCGGCCGTACCCAATAGGAGGCGACGAGATCGAGGCAGGAGATCAGCATCAGCCCGATGAAGGCCTTCTTGCGGCCGGTGTATTTGGTCACGTACTGGATGAGGAAGGTGCCGAAGAGGCTCATCAGCGCACCGACCAGCAGGAACAGCGCGGCGGCGTCGATATTGCCTATGTAGTACTTGAAATAATAGATGATCGCCGCACCGCGGATGGCCACGAAGCAGACCTGGGCGATACCCAGCAGGCACAGCACCAGCCAGGGGATGTTGCCGACGAGGTCGAGCAGGTCGCGGCCGGTGGAGGTCTTCTGCTGCGGCACCGGCTGCACGCGCTCCCTGGTGGCGGCGAAGGTGATGAAGAACATCGCCACCGCGATCGCGGCATAAAGGCCGATGGTGAGCTGGTAGCCCTGCTGCTGGTTGCCGTGGCCGAAAGCCGTCACCAGCTTGAGGGTGAAATACTGCACGAACAGCCCGGCGATGAAGGCGAAGCTGAAGCGGTAGGCGGAGCAGCTGGTGCGTTCCTGCGGGTCGGGCGAGATCACGCCCATCAGCGCGCCGTAGGGGATGTTGATGCCGGAATAGACCACCATCATCAGCGACAGGGTGACATAGGCGTAGATCAGCTTGCCGTGGGGATCGAAATGCGGCGTGGTGAAGGTCAAGACGCTGATGACGCCGAAGGGGATCGCCATCCACAACAGATAAGGCCGGAACTTGCCCCAGCGCGTCTTGGTGCGGTCGGCCACCATGCCGACCATGACGTCGAAGAACATGTCCCAGGTACGGGTGACCAGCAGCATGGTCGCCAGCGAAGCGGCGGCCAGGCCGTAGATGTCGGTATAAAAATTGATCTGGAAGTAGATGAAGGTCATCCAGATCAAATTCGAGGCGCCGTCGCCGAAGCCGTAACCGATCTTCTCGGCGAGCGAGAGCTTGCGTTCTGCCATGTCGTCCCCCCCCGGGCGCGGAAAGCGCTTACCAAGCACAGATATAACGGTTTTGCCGGCGCCGCACCACGGCCGGGCGAAGGGCTATTCGTCGCTGAAATGCTCGAAATCCGGCAGCAGGGCCAGGAGGCTCAGGATGCAGGCGATGATGCCGAAGGCGATCCAGCCGAGCGGGAGCATGGGAAAAGCATGGCGCGATCCGGCGGAAAAGGGAATGCCCTCACCCTTCGATCCTTAGGCCGACTCGGGACTCAGGGTGAGGGGAAATTCGGCCGCTGTCAGGTCAGGGATTCCGCCATGGTACGCATCTGGATCTGGATGATGCGCGACAGCTTGGGCTGGGTGCAGGCGAAGAGGATGGCTTCGGCCACGTCTTCCGGTTCCAGCCAGTCGGATTTGGCGATGATCTCGTCGGTGCGGCCCGTGCCGAGCGCGAATTCCGTCTTCACCCCGCCCGGATTGATGGTGCCCACCTTGATGCCGTGGGGCCGCAGCTCCTTGTCGAGGCCCTGGGCGAAACCCACCTGGGCGAATTTGGTGGCGCAATAGGTCGCCTCGCCGGCGAAGCCGTAGACGCCCGCCATCGAGGAGACGAACAGGATGAGCCCCGATTTCTGGCCGATCATCACCGGCACCGTATGGCGGGCGATCAGCCAGGAGGACTTCATGTTGGAATCCATCATCGCGTCGTAGTCTTCGATGCCGGTATCGGCCAGGTTCTTGTAGATGCCGATGCCCGCATTGGCGATCACGATGTCGATGCGGCCGAAATTCTTCACCGCCGCCGCCACCGCGTCCTTGGCGGTCTTCTCTTCGCGGATGTCGCCGACCACCGGGATCGCTTCGCTGCCGAGCTGCTTGGCTTCGGCCGCCAGTTCCTCCAGCCTGTCGCGGCGGCGCGCCGTCAGCACCAGTTTGGCGCCTTCGCGCATCAGCGCACGAGCCGCCGCCCGTCCGATGCCGGCGCTGGCGCCCGTGATGAGGGCCGTTTTTCCCGTCAATTTCGCCATGGTGGACTCCCGTTTCCGTCAGCGCGCACATTGTCCAGGCGGGCGCGGGAGTGCAAGGGCGAATTAATCGAAGCGATAGGCGTCCATGCGCAAGGAACCGAATGTGACGCTGGAATGAAGGCGTTCGGTTCGGTTGCCGGCGCCGTAGGCCACGAAAAGCGGCATCAGGTGGTCTTCGGTGGGATGCGCCAGCGCCGCATCGGGGGCGCCTCCGCGGTAATCGGCCAAGTCTTCGTCGCGACGGGCGATGAGCGCTTGGTGCATGAAATCCGCAAAGCGGCGCGACCAGTCCGGCTCGGGTCCGCCCTGCCAGGCGATGGCGCGCAGATTGTGTACGAAACCGCCGCTGGCGAGGATCAGCACCTCGTTGCGCAGAGGCTTGAGGGCACGGCCGAGCGCCATGTGATGGGCGGCACCGAGGCGGCTTTGGATCGAAAGCTGCACCACGGGAATATCGGCCTGCGGATACATCAGCTTGAGCGGGACCCAGGCGCCGTGATCGAGGCCGCGGGCGGTGTCGATCTGCGCCGGAAGGCTCGCAGCTTCAAGCAGGCGTGCGGTTTTTTCGGCCAGCGCGGGAGCGCCGGGCGCGTTGTAGGAGAGTTGGTAGAGTTCCTGCGGAAAGCCGTAGAAGTCGTGGATGGCGGCGTTCCGCATCACCGCGTTGAGAACGGGCAAAGGCGTATCCCAATGGGCGGAGACGGCGAGGATGGCCTTCGGCTTCGGCAACGCGTCGCTGAGACCGCGCAAAAAATCGCGCGCCGGACAATCGTCGAATGGCAGCGTCGGGGCGCCGTGGGAAACGAACAGGGCTGGCAGCATTCTGGCCTCGCGGATGCTTCTTAGATGGGAAGCCGCCGCGCGAGGTTCAAGCTTCGTAACTGACGAAGGCGAAGCGGTGGCCGTCGGGCGACCAGGACGGCACGTTGAGCGTGCCCTGCCCGCCGTAGAGATGCGCGATGACCCGCGGCGCCCCGCCTGACGTCCGCATCAGGCGCAGCGCGACGTTCTTGCCCGGCGGATGGTCGGAAATAGCGACATCGGTGCCGAAGGAAACGAAGACGATCCAGCGCCCGTCGGGCGAAGGATGGGGGAACCAGTCGCGTGTCTCGTCCTCGAAGGTGAGCTGTTCGGGGTCGCCGCCGCCGGACGGGATGCGCCAGAGCTTCATGTTGCCGCTGCGCGTGGAGTTGAAATAGACGAAGCGGCCGTCGGGCGAATAATCGGGACCGTCGTCGAGGCCGTCCGTGTCAGTGAGGCGCGTTTCGAGACCACCCTCCGCCGGGCAGGCATAGAGATTGAGGATGCGGTTGCCGCGCGCGGCGACATAGGCGAGCGTCTTTCCGTCGGGCGACCAGCCGTGCCAGTAGGAGGGACCTTCGCGCGTGACCAGGCGCGGCGCGCCCCCTTCCGCCGGCAGGATGGAAATGCGCGATTTATCGTCGGGATCGGATTTGTCGCTGATCGCGATCCATTTGCCGTCGGGCGAGATGCCGTGGTCGTTGTTGAGGCGGGCGAGCGGGCCGGTGTCGATCTTGACGGGCGTGCCGCCCGCCGCCGGCAGGCGGTAGAGCAACCCGTTGCCGTTGAAGAGGAAATACGCGCCGTCGCGCGACCAGTTGGGCGCCTCGATATGGTCCGGCGTGCGATAAACCGTTTGCCGGTCGCCGCTGGCGATATCCATCACTTCGAGCAGACTTTGCATGACGGTTTCCCTCCCGAAAAGGCAGGGACGCTAATCGCAATCGCAGAGGCCTACAATTCCCGCGCCACGCGGAAGCAGCCGCTGGGATGACGGTCAATTGCGGAGCGGTGGGAATCTCCCAGATGCGGCTCAGCCGGCGATGCGCGCCAGCGTCGGCGCAGCTGAAAAGCAGCGCGGCCGCAACCCGCGTCAGATGCCGAGTCGCGGGCTTCAAGGCGGTCCCTTCCGGAAGCGGCGAAAATAATCTTGCTATTTTTAGGGGCTTTCCCAGGACGGCGTCTGCATAATACAGAGATTGGATGCACGCAGAACGGGTTAAGCAGCGGATAAAATTGATTTTAACTATTCCAGTTTGGAACGTGCGGCATGTTGAACCTTGACTATTCGGCCATTTTTTTGTTACATGCACTTGAGAATGGCTCGCAACTACTGGATTCCTCTTCGATGCTTCGTGAAAGCCCTCCTGCCCTCGCCTGCTCCCCCCTCGGCCGGGGCAAACCGGGCTTCCGCGGCCGCATCGACCGCATCCACGCCCATGGCAGCGAGTCGGGATTGTCCCCGGACGAGCTGGAACGCCGCCTGATCGAACTCGGCTTCGTGGAAGGGGCCTCGGTCGAAATCCTGCACGAAGGCATCATCGGGCGCGATCCCATCGCCGTGCGCGTTGACAGCGCCACCATCGCGCTGCGCCGCCGCGAAGCCATGGCCATTCTGGTCGTCTGACGGCGCCCTTCCGGAGCCGTCCATTTAAGGCGTTAGAACATGAGTGCGATCACCGGCGCAGGCGCATGTCACTGTGCCCTCGTCGGTACGCCCAACAGCGGCAAGACCGCCCTGTTCAACGCCCTCACCGGCAGCCGCCAGAAGGTCGCCAACTATCCCGGCGTCACCGTGGAGCGCAAAGCCGGCGTGGTGAACACGCCGGGCGGCTTCTGCCTGCGCCTGGTCGACCTGCCGGGCACCTATTCCCTGCGCGCCCGCAGCCCCGACGAGGAAATCACCCGCGATGTGGTGCTGGGCAAGCTGGCCAGCGAGACGCCGCCCGATTTCCTCGTCTGCGTCGCCGATGCCACCAATCTGCGCCTGGCGCTGCGCTTGGTGCTGGAACTGAAGCGCGTCGGGCGCCCGCTGATGCTGGTGCTCAACATGATGGACATCGCCAAGCGGCGCGGCATCGAGATCGACACCGCCAAGCTGTCGCAGCTGCTGGGCGTGCCGGTGACCACCGCCATCTCTGTGCGCAAGGGCGGCATCGACGATGTGATCGCCGAACTCGACCGCATGGCGCCCGGCGGCAGCGGCGGGGCGCAGAATTCCTGGGCGGTGCCGGGCGCCACCGAACTGCGCGCCGACCAGCGCGAAGCCGACCGCATCATCCGCGTCACGGTGAAACTGCCCGCCGAGCCGGACACGCTGACGGCGCGGCTCGATGCCGTGCTGCTGCATCCGGTGGCGGGGCTGGCGATCCTCTTCGTCATCCTGTTCGTGATGTTCCAGGCGGTGTTCACCTGGGCCCAGCCGCTGATGGAACTGATCGGCGACGGCTTCGACGTGCTGGGCACCCTGGCGCATAACGCCCTGCCCGCCGGACTCTTGCAGAGCTTCATCCAGAACGGGGTGATCGGCGGCGTCGGGTCCGTGGTGGTGTTCCTGCCGCAGATCCTGATCCTCTTCCTCTTCATCCTTCTGCTGGAAGACCTCGGCTACATGGCGCGCGCCGCCTTCCTGATGGACAAGATCATGGGCGGGGCGGGCCTGCACGGGCGCGCCTTCATTCCGCTGCTGTCGAGTTTCGCCTGCGCCATTCCCGGCATCATGTCCACCCGCGTCATCGACAACAAAAAGGACCGGCTCACCACCATCCTGGTGGCGCCCTTGATGACCTGTTCGGCGCGCATCCCCGTCTACACGCTGATCATCGCCGCTTTCATCCCCCCCACCACGGTGGGGGGCGCCTTCAGCCTGCAGGGTCTGGTGATGTTCGGACTTTACGGCGCGGGCATCGTGAGCGCGCTGGCGGTCTCGGCGGCGGCCAAGTTCTTCTTCTGGCGCCGGGAGATGAGCCCGCCCTTCATGCTGGAGTTGCCGGACTACAAGCTGCCGCAGTTGAAAAGCGTAGGGCTGGGCCTGTTCAACCGCGGCAAGGCCTTTCTCACCCGTGCCGGCACCACCATCTTCTCCATGATGGTGCTGATCTGGTTCCTGGCGAGCTTTCCGCGCCCGCCCGCGGGCGCCGCCGGGCCGGGAATCAATTACAGCCTGGCGGCGATGCTGGGACGGATCATCCATCCGGTGCTGGAGCCGCTCGGCTTCAACTGGCAGATTTCCATCGCGCTGATCCCCGGCATGGCGGCGCGCGAAGTGGCGGTGGCGGCGCTCGGCACCGTCTATTCCATTTCGGGCGGCAACGCGGAAAGCGCCATCGGCCATCTCCTGGCCGGGCAATGGAGCCTGGCCACGGCGCTCTCCTTCCTCGCCTGGTACATCTTCGCGCCGCAATGCGCCTCCACCCTGGCCGTGATCCGGCGCGAGACCGGCAGCAGCAAGTGGATGTGGGTCACCTTCGGCTACATGCTGGCGCTGGCTTATGTCGCGGCCTTCGCCACCTATCACATCGCCGTGGCGCTGGGCGCAGGCTGAAATCCGACGTTCCCGCTCCGTAGCCGGCACAGCCGCCGCCGTGCAAAGTGGCTGCGCTTGGCGGAGGACAGGACATGAGCGGCAGGATCACGGGGATCGTGTTGGGAGCAGTGCTGGCGGCGGCGGCGAATGCGGCCCCGGCCGATCACTACACCATGGACGGGCTGAAAGCAGAGATGGCCAAGCTCAAGGCCGAGGCGGCGGCAACGGGGTCGGCCAGCGAAACGCTCAAGCGCTATGCCAGCCACTTCACCATGCTCGCCTATCGCAACAAGGACGGCGGCGCGGAAATCCACCGGCAATACGCCGACATGTTCTTCGTGGTGAAGGGCAAGGCCACGCTCGTCACGGAGGGCTCCATCCCGGATGCCAAGGAGGAAAGCCCAGGCGAAATCCGCGGCAAGGCCGTGCTGGACGGGAAGAAAACGGTGCTGGGCGAAGGCGATGTGGTGAACATTCCTGCGGGAACGCCGCACCAGCTGCTGGTCGCGCCGGGGGACGAGTTCCTCTATTTTGTGGTGAAGGTGAAAGAGAGCGAGTAGGCCGTAAAGGTCTGCCGTCTCCACCTTGATTTCAGCGCTCTCGCGTCCGCATATAATGCGAGTGTGTCTCAGACACAAATATATACATTCAAATTCAGGTAGTTAGTATCATGTCTGGTCAAAAATGCCGCAGGGGTCACTTTGTGCTGGACTTAAACTAGAATTATTCTAATTATAATACCGTATTCACACAGGAGATCACCGCAGTGTTGAGTGTTGGCGACAAGTTTCCCGCGTTTTCCGTTCAGGCCGTCGTGTCCACCGATCCGAAGACCGCATTCACCGAAATCACCGATAAGTCCGATGCCGGCAAGTGGAAGGTCGTGTTTTTCTGGCCGAAGGATTTCACCTTTGTCTGCCCCACCGAGATCGCGGGCTTCGGCAAAGTGAACGGCGATTTCAAGGATCGCGACACGGTGATCTACGGCGTCTCGGTGGACAGCGAGTTCGTCCACCTCGCCTGGCGCAACAACCATGCCGACCTCAAGCACCTGCCCTTCCCCATGCTGTCGGACATCAAGCGCGAGCTTTCCACGGCGCTGGGCGTGCTCGACGCCGAGGCGGGCGTGGCCAAGCGCGCCACCTTCGTGGTCGATCCCGAGGGCATCATCCGCTTCGTCTACGTCACCGACATGAGCGTGGGGCGCAATCCGCAGGAAGTGCTGCGCGTGCTCGATGCGCTACAGACCGACGAGCTTTGCCCCTGCAACTGGCAGAAGGGCGAAGAGGTCCTGAAGCCCGCCGGCTGATCCTTTTCACCGCCCGTGCCGATGTCAGCCCCCCTCCCATCGGCACGGGCCATAAGAGGCCCCGCCGGTGCATCTCCTCCCGCACCGGCGGGGTTTCTTTTTCAAGTTCTCACCCTTCGACAAGCTCAGGGTGAGGGGTAACACGAATAGAGGTTCATATGTCTCTTGAAGTCCTCAAGGAACGCCTGCCCGAATACGCCAAGGACCTGAAGCTCAATCTTTCCTCGCTGGCCGCCGAGCCGGCGCTTTCCGAGCAGCAGCGCGCCGGAACCTTCATCGCCTGCGCCCTGGCCGCCCGCCATCCCGCCGCCACCAAGGCGCTGTTCGCCGAATTCTCGCCCAAGCTGGCACCCGAGGCGCTCGTCGCCGCGCAGAGCGCCGCCGCCATCATGGGCATGAACAACGTCTATTACCGCTTCACCCACCTCGCCAGCGCCCCGGACTACAAGACCATGCCGGCGCGGCTGCGCATGAACGTCATCGGCAAACCGGGCGTGGATCGGGCCGATTTCGAGCTGTGGTGCCTGGCGGTGTCGGCCATCAACGGCTGCGGTGCCTGCATCGACAGCCATGAAAAGGTGCTGCGCAATGCCGGTATCACCGCCGAACAGGTGCAGGCCGCCGTGCGCATCGCGTCGGTGGTGCATGCCGTGGCCGCGACACTCGACGGCGAAGAGGCGCTTAACGGCTAAACCGGCGGGGGATTGCGCGAGACGAATGTGCTGCGCTGGTGCCAGTAGGGATAGGCCGGTGTCACCGCGCTGGCGGCATCGAGCGTCTGCATCTGCTTAGGCGTCAGGCTCCAACCCACGGCGCCGAGGTTGTCGCGCAGCTGCTGCTCGTTGCGGGCGCCGATGATCACGCTGGAGACCGTGGGGCGCTGCAGCAGCCAGTTGATGGCGATCTGCGGAATGCTCTTGCCGGTTTCCTTCGCCACGCCGTCGAGCGCATCGACCACGCGATAGAGATAGTCGTCGGGCATCTGCGGGCCGATATCGGCCGTCTTGTGCAGGCGGCTTTGTGCGGGCAACGGCGTATCTCGCCTGATCTTGCCGGTGAGGCGGCCCCAGCCTAGCGGGCTCCACACCACCGCGCCCACGCCCTGGTCGAGGGCCAGCGGCATCAGCTCCCATTCGTAGTCGCGCCCCACCAGCGAGTAATAGGTCTGGTTGGCGACGTGGCGCGGATAGCCGTAGCGCTCCGCCGTGGCCAGCGCCTTCATCAGGTGCCAGCCGGAGAAGTTCGAGACGCCGGTATAGAGAATCTTGCCCGCACGCACGAGCTCATCAAGCGCGCCCAGGGTTTCCTCCTGGGGCGTCAGGGCGTCGAAGGCGTGCAGCTGGAACAGGTCGATGTGGTCGGTGCCGAGGCGCTTGAGCGAAGCCTCCACCGCGCGGATGAGGTGGAAACGGGAGGAGCCCGCCTCGTTCGGCCCCTCGCCGGTGGGAAAAGTGGCCTTGGTCGAGATCAGCGCCTTGTCGCGGCGGCCCTTGAGCGCCGCACCCAGCACCTCTTCGGCGCCACCGGCGGAATAGCCGTCGGCGGAATCGAACATGGTGAGGCCGGCATCGAGGCAGATGTCGATCAGGCGTGTGGCCTCTTTGACGTCGGTCGAGCCCCAGGCCTCAAAGAATTCCCCGCGTCCCGCAAAGGTGCCCGTTCCCAAGCTGAGCACCGGAACTTTGAAGCCGGAGCGGCCGAGCTGGCGGTATTCCATGGTGGGCTCCTGAATGAAGGGGACGGCGTGTTTTAGCGCACGAAAATCCATGCTGTCATCTCGGATGCGCAAGGGGACAGTGTCAATTTCGCGGCTTGGATTGTTTCACCACCTGGATCCCCTTCCCTTCGCAGCCTTCGGCTGCTCAGCCGGGGATGACAATGGAATTAAAGCTGCGGCAGGGTGGGTTGCAAGCGGCCGCCGACGCGGATGGGATCGATGCGGCTGGCGAGGCCTTTGGCATCCGTCTCGATGTAGGCACCGCACAGCGTGGCCGGGCCGCTGGCGGGGGTGAAGCGGCAGCCGTGCATCTTCTTGAGGAAGCGCTGCACCGGCTCGTATTTCTCCATGCCGATGACGGAATCGTAGTCGCAGCAGGCGCCCGCATCGGAAAGATAGGCGGTGCCGAGCGGCAGCACCTGCGCGTCGGCGGTGGGGATGTGCGAATGGGTGCCGATCACCGCGCTGGCGCGCCCGTCGCAGAAATGGCCCATCGCCATCTTCTCGGAGGTGGCTTCGGCGTGCATGTCGATCAGCACCGCGTCGGCGCCTTCGCCCAGCGGACAGGCGGCAAGCTCGGCTTCCGCCGCGGCAAAGGGATCGTCGAGCGCGTCCATGAAGACGCGGCCCATCAGGTTCACCACCAGCAGGCGCGCGCCATGGCGGGTATGGTAAAGCCCGGCGCCTTTGCCGGGCACGCCCGCGGGATAATTGCGTGGGCGCAGGATGCGGTCTTCGCGGTCGATGAAGCCGAGGATTTCCTTCTGGTCGGCCCAGTGGTTGCCGGTGGTCAGGCAATCGATGCCCTGCGCGAACAGCTCGTCGGCCACGGCGCGGGTGAGGCCGAAGCCGCCCGCCGCGTTCTCGCCGTTGGCGATGATGAAATCGGGTGCCAGTAACTCCTTGAGGCTGGGCAGTTCCCCCGCTACCACCTCGCGGCCCGGCCGCCCCACGATATCGCCGATAAAAAGGATGCGCATGATCCGTCTTTAGCATATTAGGCGCCGGGGGCCAGCATTGCCGGAGGCACATGTGACCGGGGCGAACACGGTAAAGGCCGTCCTTTGGATGGGGCTCGTGGGGGCGCTGCTGTTCGTGCCGGCCGGAACGCTCGACTGGACCGGCGGCTGGGTGTTCATGGCCGAGCTGGCCCTCGGAAGCCTCGCCACAATGCTGTGGTTGCAGCGCGCCGATCCGGCTCTGCTGAAGGAGCGGTTGAAGGGTCCGATCCAGAAGGGCCAGGTCTTCTTGGACAAGGTGTTCGTGCTTGCCTTGGTCGTCTTCTGGTACGGCTGGATGGTGATCATGGCGCTCGATGTGAAGCGCTGGGAGATATCGCACGCGCCCTTATGGGTGATGGCGGCCGGCGCCGTGCTGATACCGGCGGGCTTCATCGCCGTGTTGTGGACCTTCCGCGAAAACTCCTTCGCCACAGCGGTGATCCGCATCCAGGACGAGCGCGGCCAGAAGGTGATCGACACGGGCCCTTACGCCATCGTGCGTCATCCGATGTATGCCGGCGCGTTCCTCTACATACTGGGCACGCCCCTTGTGCTCGGTTCGTACATCGGACTGGCGCTGCTGCCCGCCATCCTGGCTTTGTTCATCGTGCGCATTTTCATAGAGGAACGAGCACTCCGGGCAGGCCTGCCTGGCTATGACGACTACGCCGCACGGGTGCGCTGGCGGCTGATCCCCGGCCTGTGGTGAAAACGCGTGTACCCCGTCCTGCCCGATTTGCGTCACGAAACCGCCACGGCGGAGCGGCATCCAGACCTGCCATGACCGGAAAACCGCTGCTGCAATTGGGTGCCGTGATCGCGATCCTCGCCGCCGTTCTGTTCGCGGCGGCGGGCACGGTGCATTGGACCGGCGCAATCGTGCTGCTGGCGGCTTTCGGCGTAGGCGGCCTCCATATGAGCCTATGGCTGGCCCGCAACGATCCGGCGCTGTTCAAGGAGCGCACCGCCCTCAAAGGCCGGACGGTGCCGAAATTCGACCGCGTGCTGCTGCCCCTCCAGAACCTCATCCTGCTCTTCTGGATCCTGTTCATGGCGCTGGACGTGCGTTGGCACGGAACGATGCAGATGCCGCTTTGGGCAAACCTGCTGGGCGGCATCGCGATCCTGGCCGGTTTCGCCCTCGTCGTGCTGGTGATGCACCAGAACACCTTCGCCACCGCCATCGTCAAGCATCAGCCCGAACGCGGGCATAAGGTCATCGACAGCGGGCCTTATGCCGTGGTGCGCCATCCCATGTATGCCGCCGCCTTCCTTGCCTATGCGGCAATCCCCTTTGCCCTGGGATCGTGGCGGGGGCTGGCCGGCATCGTGCCGACGGTCCTGACGCTGGCCCTGCGCACACGGTTCGAAGAAAACTTGCTCGCCCGCGAATTGCCGGGATATTGCGAATATAAGACAAAGGTGCGTTGCAGATTCGTGCCTTTCGTCTGGTAAGCGAACGCGAACTTTGGATTGGAAGTTACATGCAGGTGGTGGTCTTCGATTTCTTCGGCGTGATCTGTTCGGAGGTCGCGCCCTTCGTGCTGCCCAAATACATGTCGCAGGAAGCGGCCGTCGCCTACAAGGCGACCATCGTGGCGGACGCCGATGTCGGCGCCATCAGCCAGGACGAGATGTTCGCGCGGCTCTCCGCCATCACCGGCGCCCCGCCAGACCAGCTCGAAGCCGAGTTCTGGAGTTTCGTGCGCATCGATCCCGCCATGGTGGCGCTGATCGAGGAACTGCGCCGCAAATACCGCGTGGCCCTGCTTACCAACGCCATCGTGCCCTTCTTCCGCCAGGTGATGGCGCGGCACGGCCTCGACCGGCTGTTCGACGCCGTGCTGGTGTCGTCCGAGGAAGGCATGGCCAAGCCCGATCCCGCCTTTTACACCCGCATGATCGGCAAGCTGGGCGTGCGCGGCGAAGACTGTCTCTTCATCGACGACAACGCCGTCAATCTCGACGGCGCGCGCGCCGCAGGAATGCGCGTGCTGCTGTTCGAGGGCGTGGAAAAACTGCGGCGCGATCTGGCCGAAGCGGCGTGATCGCCCTTCGACAAGCTCAGGGCGAGGGTTGGGGAAACGTCCGCAGGCCGTTTTCGCTCAACACGGCATCGAGGCGCTGGTCGTGGGCATCGTGCGGCACGGACGGGATTTCCTGGCCCGCATAGGCGATGCCGACGGCCGTGACGTGCGCGGTGCGGCGCAGCGCGGCCAGCGTACGGTCGTAATAGCCGCCGCCGTAACCGAGGCGGTAGCCTGCGGCGTCGAAGGCGAGCAGCGGCACCAGCAGCACGGAAGGCGTGACGCGTTCGGCCGTCAGCACCGGTTCGCTGGTGCCGAAGACACCGCTTGCCAGCGGATCGCCCGCTTTCCAGTGCCGGAACACCAGCGCCGTGCCCAGCTTGACGATCGAAGGCATGGCAAGGGGATGGCCCTTGGCGGCGAGCACCGCCATCAAGGCGCGCGGATCGGCCTCGCTGCGCATCGGCCAGTAGCCCGCCACCACGGCGCCCGGCTCGTGGGCGAGCATGGCGGCCAAAGTTGCAGCCTGTGCGGCCAGGGAAGCGGCATGGCCGGGCTGCACCAGCGCCTGGCGGCGCTGTTCTGCTTCTTTGCGAAGGCCGGTCTTTTTGTTCATCGCCAGAGCGGGAGGCAAGGTGGACAGGACCGCCAACGCCGTTGGAGACGGATCCTCACGGGCCTGCAAGTGCAGGTGGGCGCCATATGTCCGAGGCCACGGCCCCGGTCAGGGACAGCTCCCGGTGAGTACCATTAAGGCCCCTGGGCATCGCTTTCCTGACGCGCGAGGCAGTACCTGTCCAAGGCCAATGTAGGTACGGCGCAATGGCAGAGCAATCGAATTAACCAAGTTAAAGAACCCGGTGTGCGGAATTGTGCTCTTTCTGCGGATACCCGTCCGAGTGGTAAGGTTACCCGCCAAGGCTCGGCCGGGGGGAAGGGCGCGTGGGGGAATTCTTATATTTTATGTCCGGCAGGCTGCTCGTTGCGCCCCTGCGGCGTGGCGGCCGGATTTTGCGTGCCAAAGCGAGATATTGGAGCGGCAAGGCTGCCAACTTCCTGGCAAGGTTGAAACAGGAGTTGAGCGAGGCGTTACCCATCGCGCTGATCATCTGCGCGGTCTTTCTCCTCACGCTGTTCGTGCCGCTTCCTCCCCTGCTTCGCATAGTTCTCGGCGCTGTCACCTGCGGCGCCGTGATTCCTGTGTTTTATGCCTTTTCCCGCGAGCGGGACCTCACCGCCTTCCAGCAGCGCGAACGCAGCCTTGACGGGGTTTGTCAGACCGACGGCGCGCCTTACGACGCTGCCGTTTTCCTGCGCAAAGCCGCTTTTAGCGATCGCGAAAACTTCCTCAATGAGTTCCGCAGCGTGCCGGCGGGGGCAAAGAGCGTCGTCCTGGTTCTCCTGCAGACGCGAAAGGAAAGCTGGTACGGCAGCGCGCCTTACACCGTGGAAAGCATGAAGCGGCAGCTACAGCGGCGCAACGACGATCCATACGCTTCGAAGATCGACGTCAGATGGGTCTGCATCGAAAACAAGTACAACACCTTCGAAGCCTATATGGGCTATTCCCGCTTCGCAGCCGATATCCTCTATTGCGAAAATCCCGCATACGCCGATCTGCTCAACACCGGCGACGTCGATAAATTCCGACGCAAGCTGCAGGACCATAAGGACGGCGAAGACGGCCTGAAGAAGGCCTGCGTCGCCAGACCGAACGTCATCGCGGGGCTGTGCGGGCGTTTCCTGCCGACCTGGGTGACGCGAAGACAGGTCATCTCGAAGCTCATCGCAGAGGGCCATTCCGAGGTCATGCTGGTTTCGGACGACTGCAAGCGCCTTGGCATCGTGACGCTCAACAGCCTGTTACAAAGGACCTTCTTGTCCTTCCTATTCACTCCCGGCGACTTGCAGGCGCTTGACCGGAAAATAGAGGGCTGGCGGGAAGAATGCCGCCGCCGCGTGGCCGAGCTGGAAGCGGCGGAAATTCCGCCGCCACCAGCGGAAACGGGCGACGACAGGCCGGATTACGATTCGATGGTGCCGACGGACGGATTGCGCCGGCGCGGCGCCGGTCTGCGCTTCAGGCGGCCTTGAGCTTGGCGGCCAGGGTTTCGAGGCGGCTGGCGGCGGATTCCAGCGCGTCGGCAGCGAAGCCTTCCGATTTCTCCATGCGGCCGGCGGCCTCGCCATGGGCGTCCGTTTCCGCCTTGAGTTCCTTGCGCGCCGCTTCGAGCTGGGCCGCCGCCGCCTGCCGTTCGTCGGCCAAGAGCAGCGCCGACATCAGGATCAGGCGCTGGTCGCCCACCTGCCCCACCGAACCCAGCAGCTCGCGCACCTTGGCATCGACCTCGGCGGCAAGGGCCTTGAGGTGCTCCTCTTCGCCTTCGTCGCAGGCGATGGTGTAGGCCCGGTTGTTCACCATGACGTTGACGAGGGGCATAGTCTCAATTCCTTCCTAAGCGGGGTAGTACCCCCTTCGGCCGGCTTCGCCGGCCACTTCCCCCGCTGCGCGGGGGCAGAAACGCACAGCACGCGCACTTCGCCTTGCTGCGCGGGGGAAGAAAACTATCTCCCCAAGGCGGCGCGGATTTCCGCAATCGCCCCGTCGAGCCGCCCTTCCACTTCCTCGGTCAGGCCCGAGAGCGAACGGGCTTCTTCTTCCAGTCCGGCCACGCGCTGGAGCAGCCGCTCGCGTTCGCCGTCCAGGCTGGCCAGCTTGGCCTCGGCTTCCGTGGCCGAATCGCGCGCTGCAACCAGAGGCAGTGCCGCTTCCTCCAACGCATCCAGAGCCTTGGACAGCCGTTCCGCCGCCAGTTCCAATCTGCTCATGAATGCCTCCTCTTTAAGCACCCCCAAGGCCTTACCAGGACACTAGACACGCGCCGGAAGCAGGGTCAACGCGGCTGTGCACATCTTCCTGTGGGAAGACCTTGACCCCCGATTCAAAGACTCGTTTAAGGCAGCGTCCAGTGAAAGGTTTCCCCATGAGCAGCAGCACGATTTCCAGCCAGAGCGGCGATTTTCAGGCGCAAACGCGGCTTCTGGCCAATGCCATCCGCGTTTTGTCGATGGACGGCGTCCAGGCCGCCAATTCCGGCCACCCCGGCCTGCCTCTGGGCATGGCCGACGTGATGACGGTCCTGTTCACGAAGTTCCTCAAATTCGATCCCGCCGATCCACAATGGCCGGATCGCGACCGTTTCGTGCTCTCGGCCGGCCACGGCTCGATGCTGCTCTACTCCCTGCTCTACCTGAACGGCTATCCCAAGATCACGCTCGACAACCTGAAAGCCTTCCGCAAGCTCGGCAGTCCCTGCGCCGGCCATCCCGAATACGGCGAGCTGCCGGGCATCGAGACCACCACCGGCCCGCTCGGCCAGGGCATCGGCAATGCGGTGGGCATGGCGATCGCCGAGCGCATCATGAATGCCCGTTTCGGCGACAAGCTGGTCGATCACAAGACCTATGTCTGCGCCGGAGACGGCTGCCTGATGGAAGGCATCTCGCAGGAAGCCATCACCTTCGCCGGACATCTCAAGCTGAACAAGCTGATCATGCTCTACGACGACAACCACATCACCATCGACGGGCCGGCGTCGCTGTCCGACTCCACCGACGCGCTGATGCGCTTCGAGGCCGCCGGCTGGGTCACCAAGCGCATCGACGGCCATAATGCCGGCGAAATCGCCGCGGCGCTGGAATGGGCGCAAGGCAACGACAGGCCCACCATGATCGCCTGCCGCACCATCATCGGCTTCGGCTCGCCCAAGAAGGCGGGCACCAACAAGGCGCATGGCGAGCCGCTCGGCGCCGAGGAAGTGCTGGCGACCAAGAAGAACCTCGGCTGGCCGTCGCTGGAACCCTTCTTCGTGCCCGACGACATTCTCGCCGAATGGCGGGCGCTGGGCGCGCGCGGCAAGACCGCCCGCAAGGAATGGCTGGAGCGCAAGGCCAGCGTCGCGGCGAAGGACGCATTCGATGCCGCCATCCAGGGCGATGTGCCGCCGGCCGTCTTCGCGGCGATCAACGCCCTGAAGCGGAAGGCGAGCGAAGAGAAGCCTGCCGTCGCCACCCGCAAGGCTTCGGAGATGGCGCTGGAAGCGGTCAACGCCAACTGGACGAACACCATCGGCGGCTCGGCCGACCTGACGCCCTCCAACAACACCAAGACCAAGGACCTGAAGGACATCGCGCCCGGCGATTTCGCCGGCCGCTACATCCATTACGGCATCCGCGAGCACGGCATGGCCGCCGCCATGAACGGCATGGCCCTGCACGGCGGTATCATGCCCTATGGCGGCACCTTCCTGGTGTTCTCCGATTACTGCCGCCCTTCGATCCGGCTTTCCGCCCTGATGGGCATTCGCCTCGTCTATGTCATGACCCACGATTCCATCGGCCTGGGCGAGGACGGGCCCACCCACCAGCCGGTCGAGCATTTGGCCGCACTGCGTACCATCCCGGGGCTGCGCGTCTATCGCCCCGGCGACCTTGTGGAAACCGCCGAATGCTGGGCGGCGGCGCTGGCCGACAAGAAGCATCCCAGCCTGATCGCCCTGTCGCGCCAGAACATGCCCACCTTCCGCACCGCCCACAGCGAGGAAAACCTCTCGGCCAAAGGGGCTTACGAAGCGGCCGGCGCCCCGGGCGCAAAAGTGACCCTGTTGGCGACGGGCTCGGAAGTGGAAATCGCCTTCAAGGCGCGCGAACTGTTGGTCGCCGAAAACATTGCCGCCCGCGTGGTCTCCATGCCCTGCTGGGAGCTGTTCGAGCAACAAAGCGCAACATACCGTGAAAGCGTGCTCTGCCCGGATACCGTAAGAGTGGGCATCGAGGCGGCCATCGGCTTCGGCTGGGACCGCTATACCGGCGAAAAAGGCGCTTTTGTAGGCATGAAGGGCTTCGGCGCCTCCGGTCCCTACAAGGAGGTCTACAAGCACTTCGGCATCACCGCCGAACACGTGGCGGAAGTGGCAAAAAGTGCATTGAAAGGGTAACGGGCGAGTACTAAGTCAGCCTCGACAAAGCGAAGGATTCTAGGAGGTTCAATATGGCCATTCGGGTTGCAATCAACGGCTTCGGCCGCATCGGGCGGCTGGTGCTGCGCGCCATCGTGGAAGCGGGCCGCCGCGACGTGGAAGTCGTCGCCATCAACGATCTGGGCCCCGTCCCCACCAACGCGCACCTGTTGCGCTACGACTCGGTGCACGGGCGCTTCCCCGCCTCCGTCTCCGTCGACGGCGACACCATGATCGTGGCCGGCCACAAGATCAAAGTCACCGCCATCAAGGAGCCCAAGGAACTTCCCTACAAGGACCTCGGCGTCGATATCGCGATGGAATGCACCGGCCGCTTCACCGCCCGCGACAAGGCGGCGTTGCTGCTCGAAGCCGGCGCCAAGCGCGTCCTGGTCTCCGCTCCCTCGGACGGCGCCGACCTGACGGTGGTCTACGGCGTCAACCACGACAAGCTGACCAAGGACCACCTAGTGGTCTCCAACGCCTCCTGCACCACCAACGGCCTGGCCCCCCTCGCCAAGGTGCTGAACGACAGTTTCGGCATCGAGAAGGGCATCATGACCACGATCCATTCCTACACCGGCGACCAGCCCACCCTCGACACGCTGCACAAGGACCTCTATCGCGCCCGCGCCGCGGCCTTGTCGATGATCCCGACCACCACCGGCGCCGCCAAGGCGGTCGGCCTGGTGCTGCCGGAACTGAAGGGCAAGCTGGACGGCATCTCGGTGCGCGTGCCGACCCCGAACGTCAGCCTGGTCGATCTCAAGGTCGTGCTCAAGAAGAACGCCACCAAGGAAGAGATCAACGCGGCGATGAAGGCGGCCAGCGAGGGTTACCTCAAGGGCATCCTCGCCTATATCGAAGAGCCGCTGGTTTCGAGCGACTTCAACCACATCCCGGCCTCGTCGTCCTTCATGGCGCCGCAGACCAAGGTGATCGGCGACAATCTCGCCGCCGTCTATTCCTGGTACGACAACGAATGGGGCTTCTCCAACCGCATGGTCGATACGGCCGTGGCCTTGGGCAAGTTCCTCTGAACCGGAAAGAAAGAGGGGCGCGGCAAGCGCCCCTCTTCGCTTCCGCTCCCTTCCCCGGCCCGCCCAAGCGCGGGCCGCTTAACGACAGGACCCCACCCATGGCCACCTTCCGCACCATCGACGACCTTCAGGTTTCCGGAAAGCGCGTGCTGGTCCGTGCCGACCTCAACGTGCCGATGAAGGACGGCGTCGTCACCTCGACGACGCGCATCGAACGCCAAGCGCCCACCATCCGCGATCTCTGCGCCAAGGGCGCGCGCGTCATCGTCTGCTCGCACTTCGACCGGCCCAAGGGCAAAGTCGTGCCGTCCATGAGTCTCAAGCCGGTGGCCGAGCCGCTGGCCAGGATCGTCGGCCGTCCGGTCGCCTTCGCCGAGGATTGCGTCGGCCCGGTGGCCGAAGCCGCCGCCGCCAAGCTGAAGGACGGCGAAGTGCTGCTGCTGGAAAACACCCGCTTCCATGCCGGCGAAGAGAAGAACGATCCGGAGATGGCCAAGGGGCTGGCCAAGCTGGCCGATTTCTACGTCAACGACGCCTTCTCCAGCGCCCATCGCGCCCACGCTTCCACCGAGGCGGTGGCGCATCTGTTGCCCTCTGCGGCGGGCCGTTCCATGCAGGCCGAACTCACCCATCTCACCAAGGCGCTCGACGATCCCGAGCGGCCGCTGATGGCGGTGATCGGCGGCGCCAAGGTTTCCACCAAGATCGCGCTGTTGGAAAACCTGGTGAAGCGCGTCGAGACGCTGGTGATCGGCGGCGCCATGGCCAACACCTTCCTGGCGGCCGAAGGCGTGAATGTCGGCAAATCGCTTTACGAAGCCGATCACCTCGAGACGGCGCGCAAGGTCATCACCCTTTCGACCGAAAGCGGCGCGGCCATCCTGTTGCCGAGCGACGTGGTGGTGGCCAAGGAGTTCAAGGCGGGCGCGGCCAGCCGCGTTTGCGCCGTCAAGGAGGTGGCCGCGGACGAGATGATCCTCGACGTCGGCCCGGCCTCGATCGAGGAGTTCAAGAAATTCCTCCTCACCACCAAGACCGTGGTGTGGAACGGCCCGCTCGGCGCCTTCGAGACCCCGCCCTTCGACAAGGGCACAGTGGCGGCCGCCAAGCTGGTGGCCGAGGCCACCAAAGCCGGCAAGCTGCTTTCCGTAGCGGGCGGCGGCGATACCGTTTCGGCCCTCAACAAGGCGGGCGTGGCGGACGACTTCTCCTATGTTTCCACCGCCGGCGGCGCCTTCCTGGAATGGCTGGAAGGCCTGGAACTGCCGGGCGTGGTGGCGCTGATGGTGAAGGAAAGCGAATAAAACACCTGTCATTTTCGCCCTCACCCTTCGACAAGCTCAGGGTGAGGGAATAGAAAGAAGCCCTCATCCGCAACCGGATGAGGGCTTTCTTTTTTCGGAGCGCGACGATGACCGACGCCGTACAGCACATCCTGTCCTGGTATGAAAGCGACAATCCGGGCGTTAAGACCAATCTGGCGCGGATGCTGTATCACGGCCGCCTGGGCGGCACCGGCAAGCTGGTCATCCTGCCGGTGGACCAGGGCTTCGAGCATGGGCCGGATCGCTGCTTCGTGCCCAATCCGCCCGCCTACGATCCGCATTACCATTTCCGGCTGGCGGTGGAAGCCGGGCTGTCGGCCTTCGCCTCGCCGCTGGGGATGCTGGAAGCGGGCGCGGCCAGCTTCGCCGGACAGATTCCGCTGATCCTCAAGGTCAACTCGGCCAACCTGCTCTATCCCAAGGACGGACCCAAGACCCAGGCGGTGACCTCGACGGTGCGCGATGCGCTGCGCTTGGGCTGCTGTGCCGTGGGGCTGACCATCTATCCCGCCTCGCTCAAATCCTATGAGATGTTCGAGGTGGCGCGCGATTTCGTCGGTGCGGCCAAGGAGGTGGGGCTGCCCACCGTGATCTGGTCCTATCCGCGCGGCGAGGACCTTTCCAAGGAAGGCGAGACCGCCATCGACATCTGCACCTATGCCACCCAGATGGCGGCGCTGTTGGGCGCCCATATCATCAAGGTCAAGCTGCCTACCGCCTTCATCGAGGCCGCCGATGTGGGCGAGCTTTACCGCAAAGGCAATGTGCCGATCGCGACGCTGGCCGACCGCATCAAGCTGGTGATGAAGGCGGCGCTGGGCGGCCGTCGCATGGTGGTGTTCTCGGGCGGCGCCAAGAAGGACGATGCCGGGATCATCGAGGAAGCCAAGGCCATCAAGGCGGGCGGCGGCAACGGCTCCATCATCGGGCGCAATTCCTTCCAGCGCAGCCATGAAGACGCCCTGGACCTGTTGGGCCGCCTAGTCGAGGTTTATCGCAGCTGAGGCGTCCTCACCGGGAAGCGGACGGCATTGAAGAGACTTCCATGTCAGAACGCTGCCGACTGTACCTCATCACCCCGCCCAAGCTGGAACCCGTGGTCTTTGCCGAGACGCTGAAAGCCGCGCTGGATGCGGGTGATGTGGCTTCGTTGCAGCTCAGGTTGAAGGAAGTGCCGGAGGAAGAGATCGCCCGCGCGGTTGAGGTGCTGATGCCGGTGGCGCTCGAGCGCGGCGTGGCCTTCATTCTCAACGACCGGCCGGACTTGGCCATGCGTTTCGGCTGCGACGGGGTGCATATCGGCCAGGAGGATGCCGGCTATGCCGAGGCACGCGCCGCGGTGGGGCCGGACCGCATCGTCGGCGTCACCTGTCACGACTCAAAGCATCTGGCGATTGAAGCCGCCGAGGCCGGGGCCGATTACGTCGCCTTCGGCGCCTTCTTCCCCACCGCCACCAAGGATACCAAGACGCGCTGCGATATCGAAGTTTTGCGCTGGTGGGCGGAGCTGATGGTGGTGCCCTGCGTCGCCATCGGCGGTATTACCGTGGCGAATGCCGGACCCCTGATCGAAGCGGGGGCGGATTTCCTGGCGGTTTCCGGCGGCGTGTGGGACCATGCCGGGGGGCCGGCGGCCGCCATGAAGGCCTTCAACACATTGTTCTGATTAAATAAATTTGACGCAGCGGGGCGGCGTTGTGTTGCCCCGGGGCGCTCGTTATGTAGGCCGTGATTGGAAGATGAGGACGACATGACCACCCAGCTCAAACCCGGCGTCGTTACCGGCAAGGAATACCGGCAGCTCGTGGAAGCCTGCAAAACGGGCGGCTACGCGCTTCCCGCCGTCAATGTGGTGGGTACCAACGTCCTCAACGCGGTGATGGAATGCGCCGCCAAGAACAAATCCGACGTCATCATCCAGATGTCGAATTCCGGCGCCCGCTTCTACGCCGGCGAAGGCGTTCCCGACGCCCACAAGGCCCGCGTCCTGGGCGCCACCTCCGTGGCGCAGCATGTGCACCTGCTCGCCGCCGAATACGGCATCTGCGCCGTGCTGCACACCGACCACGCCAACCGCAAGCTGGTGCCCTGGGTGGACGGGCTGATCGACAAGAGCGAAGAGCATTTCGAGAAGACCGGAAAGCCGCTGTTCTCCTCGCACATGCTCGACCTTTCGGCCGAGCCGCTGGAGGACAACCTCAAGGAATGCGCCCGCGTCTTGAAGCGCATGGCGCCGCTGGGCATGAGCCTCGAGATCGAACTGGGCGTCACCGGCGGCGAGGAAGACGGCATCGGCCACGAACTCACCGAAGGCGACGTCGGCAATCCCAAGCTCTACACCCAGCCCGAAGACGTGCTGCGCGCCTATGAGGTGCTGGCGCCCATCGGTCATTTCACCGTGGCGGCGTCTTTCGGCAACGTGCACGGCGTCTATGCCCCCGGCAACGTCAAGCTGCGCCCCATCATCCTCAAGAATTCGCAGGACCTGGTGCAGAAGACCCACGATCTCAATCCCAAGCCGCTCGATCTCGTCTTCCACGGCGGTTCGGGTTCGGAAAAGAACCTGATCGCCGAGGCGGTCGGCTACGGCGTCTTCAAGATGAACATCGACACCGACCTGCAATTCGCCTTCGCCCATGCGGTGGCGGCCGATATCGACGCCAATCCCAAGGCCTTCAAGCATCAGGTCGATCCGCAAACCCAGGCTCCCTACAAGAAGCTCTACGATCCGCGCAAATGGCTGCGGGCCGGGGAAATGGGTATCATCGCCCGGCTGGAAGAGGCCATGCAGGACCTCGGCTCCATCGGCAAGAGCGTCGTGGCCTGAACGGCGCGAGGAGCGCAACCCCCATGTCGAAAATCGCCGGCAACGAAATCCGTCCGGGCACGCTGATCGAGCACGACGGCGGCCTCTGGATCGCGGTCAAGACCCAGGCCGTCAAGCCCGGCAAGGGCGGCGCCTACAACCAGGTGGAACTCAAGAACATCGTCACCGGCACCAAGCTCAACGAGCGCTTCCGCTCCGATGCGGCGGTGGAAGAAATCTATCTGGAGAAGAAGGACTACCAGTTCCTCTATGCCGCTGGCGACATGCTCACCTTCATGGACATGGCGAGCTACGAGCAGATCGAGATCGAGCGCGATTTCGTCGGCGAGCGCGCCCAGTTCCTGCAGGACGGCATGAAGGTGCTGGTGCAGAGCTACGAGGGCAGGCCCATCGGCCTCTCGATGCCGATCCATGTGACGCTCGCCGTGACCGAGGCCGATCCGGTACTGAGGGGCGGCACGGCGGCGCCCTCCTACAAGAGCGCGCTGCTGGAGAACGGCATGAAAATCCAGGTGCCGCCCTTCATCGACGCGGGTACC
>Ga0187810_10000090_pt1 | contig 41443 bp, 44 predicted proteins | sample NC_wetland_sal_i_9_FD_132963 | JGI IMG/M metagenome (GOLD analysis project Ga0187810, IMG submission 132963) | Wetland sediment microbial communities from Neuse River Estuary, North Carolina, USA - ASW_5 | ecosystem: Environmental > Aquatic > Freshwater > Wetlands > Sediment | place: USA: North...
ACAATCTGAGCCGCATCTATGGCGACGCCAATCCGGCGCTGACCTATGTCGTCGGCGGCAACGGCCTCGTCAACGGCGACACGCTGTCGGGCGGCTTGGCGACGGCGGCGACGACCACCAGCAATGTGGGCGGCTATGCCATCACCCAGGGCTCGCTGGCGGCTTCGACCAACTACACGTTGAGCTATATCGGCGGCACGCTGACGGTCGACGCACGTCCGATCACGGTGACGGCGGACAATCTGAGCCGCATCTATGGCGACGCCAATCCGGCGCTGACCTATGTCGTCGGCGGTGACGGCCTCGTAAACAACGACACGCTGTCGGGCGGCTTGGCGACGGCGGCGACCTCCACCAGCAACGTGGGCGGCTATGCCATCACGCAAGGCTCGCTGGCGGCGAGTACGAACTATCTGCTGTCCTACCTACCCGGCACGCTGACGATTGATCCGGCGACGCTGACGGTATCGCTGAAGGGCACGGTCGAGAAGACTTATGACGGCAGCGCCACGGCGACGCTGGGGATGTCGAACTACTCGCTGTCCGGCGTGGTTGCCTCCGATAACGTCTCGCTGAGCAATTTCGCCGCTGGTGCCTATGACAACAAGAATGCGGGGACCGGCAAGACCGTTTCGGTGACGGGCCTTGGCCTGTCCGGCGCCGCAGCCGGCAACTACACGCTGGCGTCGACCGCGCTCAATGCCGCCATCGGCATCATCGATGCGGCGCCGCTTGCGATCACGGCGAATAACATCTCGGCGCTTGCGCTCGATTTGGCTCAGCCGACTGCAACGATCACGGGTTTTGTAAATGGCGAAGGCAGTTCGCTGGTGACCGGCCTGCAATACGGCTTGTTCCCCGTCACCGGCAACAGCCTGAAGTACAACATCTTGCCGTTCGGAGCGTCGGCGCCGAACTACGCAATCAGCTATTTCGCCGGCCTGTTGACCCTGAACCCACCACCGCCGTTGGGAACCGCGGCGCCTCTTATTACGGATGGCGGGTTCACCACACTGGCCGATTTCGTCGTGACGGGCAGCTTCGGCGCCTTCACGTATAGCGACGTCGCTACCGCCGCGATCGGCGATCGCCCAGATGTCCTTGTGTTCAATATCGGATTGCCGGGCACGGTCAATCTCTTCGATGCGATCGCGCTCACCGACTACTCCAACGCAACGGATGACAGCGATCGACTGGTGCAAGTGCCATGATAGCGACATCCAAGAAAGCTTCGTTCGGTCGAGTATTGGTTGCGACATCGGCCATAACGGTGTTGCTGGCCTTCGCGCCGGCCCTTGCGCAGGATTTCAACCGGGTGGCGCCGAGCCAGCCCAAACCGCAACCGCCCGGAACGGTCACGACGCCGGAACAGAAACCGATCGTCCCGGTCGCCAACAATCAGCTTTTGCTGCCCACGCTGAAGGGCCTGCGCTTGGTGGCCGCCGCCAAAGAGATCGTAAGGGCCGGCGTTCAGAATGCCGGCATCGATGTCGTACCCGGTCTTTCTCTGCTGAACGATCCGGCGGTCAAGGGCCAGCTTTCGGCGTTTCTCGGCAAGCCGCTCCATGCCAACGATCTGCCGCGAATCTCGCAGATCATCCTCGATTGGTACGGCGCGCATAATCTGCCGGTGGTCGATGTCGCCTTTCCCGAGCAGGACATCGACAGCGGCACTGTGCAGGCCGTCGTTACCGTTTACCGGCTGGGCAAGGTCAAGGTCGAGGGCAACGACTGGTTTTCGAGCGGCCTCATCACCGGGGAGATGAAGAGCACGCCCGGCACGCCGATCGATATCAGCGTCTTGAAGAGCGATCTGAACCGCTTGAACAACAACCCGTTCCGCCAGGTCGGTGCCGTATTGGCGCGCAGCGATGTGCCCGGCGACACCGACGTCGAATTGAAGGTTCGGGATCGGCTGCCGCTGCGGGTTTATGCCAGCTACGACAACAATGGGTTGCCCGTGACGGGCCGCGACGAATACAGCGTCGGCTTCAACTGGGGCAACGTGTTCGGCCTCGACCATCAGCTTTCATACCGGTTCATTACCACACCGGATCTTTGGCAGACGCGCGACCGTGGTGCGGGCCATTCGGACGAGCCGCGCTTCATGGCCCATTCCGTCAGCTATACGGCGCCGCTGCCTTGGGGCGATACGCTCAGCGCCTTCGGTTCCTATGTGCAGCAAGTGCCGAACATCGGAGCGGATTTCGATCAGGTCGGTCACAGCGTGCAGATGAGCCTGCGCTATCAGAAATCGCTGCCCATGACCGGATCGATGACGCAGCAGCTCGAAGTGGGCTTCGATTACAAACGCTCCGACAACAATCTGGCGTTCGGCGGAACTGCGATCTTCGCCAGCGCGACGAATGTCGAACAGTTCCTGCTTGCCTACGATGCCACGCGCCCGGATACCTGGGGCCAGACCGCGGTGGAAAACCAGTTCGTCTACAGTCCTGGCGGTCTGTCGAACGGCAACAAGACGGCGGTATTTGTCGCTTCCGGCGTCGCCGGCGCCAGGGCGAATTACATTTACGACAATTTGCAGGTCACGCGCGTGACGTATCTGCCGTGGCAGATGAGTTCCGTGATCCGTTTGGACGCACAGCTGGCAAGCGGCGAATTGCTGGCCAGCGAGCAGTTGGGCGCCGGCGGGGTCGACAGTGTGCGCGGCTACAATCCCCGCACCGCCAACGGCTCTCAAGGCGTGCTAGCGAGCTTCGAAGTGCGCAGCCCGAGCTACAGCCCCTTGCAGAAACTGGGAGCGGCGGTCGACGACACCGGGCAATTGCTCGCCTTCTACGACACGGGGTTCGTCTCGGACCTGCATCAGCAGACCGGGCAGGGCAAGAGCGCTTCGCTGCAAAGCGCCGGCTTCGGTGCGCGCTACGGCATCGATCGCTATCTCGATCTGAGCTTCGATTACGGCTGGCAGCTGAGCCGGGCGCCGGGGGCCACACACAGAGGCAACTTGGCCAACGTCTCCGTGACCTTCGCCTATTAACCCTGATATTCGCTTAACAAGACGGCGTTCAGCCGTCGGGCACCGCGCAGGCGCGAGCGGTAGGCGTTTTGCCAATCGTTAAAATGAGCCCCAATTCCGAGCGACCGGGCTAAGCGGGCTTCAAACTTTCATCTTTATCGTGAGCGCGTATTCCACGAGTGCGCGCAATGGACGGTCTTCGAAGTATCGTCATTCTGGCAGCCGCACTTCTCTTGACCGCTTGTCAAAGCCCCAGCCCGGCGATCGACGATCTGTCCGATAGCGCATCCATCGCACCCACGACTTCGTTTGGTCCGACCTCGGATGTTATTCGTGCCAGCACGGCCATGCCCTCCGGGTCTGCTGTCACGCCGCCGTCCGGCTATGTTGCGTTCTGTGGCCGCGATCCGGATCAATGCGCGGCCCCGGGCGGCGACGTGCCGGTCGTCGCACTCGACAGTGCCGTTTGGCACACTTTGGGGCAGGTCAACACCGCGTGGAATACGGCGGTCAAGCCGCTGTCGGATTCCGCGCATTACGGTCGCGTCGATTACTGGACGATCCCGCAAGACGGCTACGGCGATTGCGAGGATTACGCACTGGGCAAGCGCAAGTCCCTCGTCGATCTCGGACTCCCCGCGCAAGCGCTGCGGTTGACGATCGCCCGTACGTCCGACGGTACGGCGCATACGGTGCTGGTCGTAACGACCGATCGCGGCGACTATGTGCTCGACAATCTGAACCCGGCTATTCTGCCCTGGACGGCGATCAACTACACCTGGATCGCGCGCCAAGTTCCCGGGCAGGCCCAGTGGGCCTCTATCGGCCCCGCGGCTAATCCGAATCGTCAATTCGCCAGCGCTCGCATCGCACCGTAATCGCGCCGCATTTTTTCGCGCTCCCGATGGTCGATCGACATCGGATAGGGTGCCCGCCTCGGCCGCTTATGGCGGCATGCAGCGGTCAAAGGCGAAGAAGAAAAGCGACAGCGTGTGCGAGCCGCGCGCGGGAGCCCAGCTAAGTATTTGAAAATGAAAGATACCCTATCCATTCCATCGGGGGACGATGCACACGTGGCGCGTCGTGCGTCGAGTTTCGACGACGCGACCGGACCCGGCGCTTGGGCAAAAAACGGCGGCACATGAACAGCTTGGCAAGATTTCACCCGGCCATTTGAGGGCATGGCACATTGCCGCTGCCCAAGGTATGCCGCACTGTGCGCCCATCGTTGAAGCTGCACTCGGCAGGAGGGACGGGATGCTTCGCTCAATCGCGATCGGCTTTGCCATTGCGGCGCTGCTGCAAGTGGGCGCCTTGACCGCCATGACGACCCGGGACCTTGTGATGACGCCAAGCGTCAAGATGCTGTCCCTGGAGGGCGGAAGCGCGCTCCTGCTGCAACTGATCTTTGCGGGCTGCGATCTCCAGGTCCGCTGACGGCATTAAGACGTACACTGACGAATCTGAAGATATTGCGCGGGTTTCCCCGGCGCGGCTGATAACGAGTGTCAAAACATCCCAAGAGCAAATCGCCCTCAAATCGAATCGGCTTTTCGCTCTAGCTCTTTGATTATTGCGGGGTTTCCGCGCAAAACCGCACGCGCTTTTGCGCCCGCCGCTCACGAGCGCATCCAAATTGCCGCAACTCCGCGACAAAACCGGCCAACGCGGCGTCTTGCGGGTTGAGGCCGTCCCTTACGAGCCTAGAATTCTCCTGTTTAGGGTCAAAACGAAGTCCGTCATGCGTGGGAATATTCCGTCGCTGGTCGCGAATGCCGCGGGCGTGCTGCCGCTCCTTCCCCTGGAAGTGATCGCGCGCCGCCTGATGGCGAACGCCATGGCCGCACGTCCTTCCTTTGCGGAACGTTTGGGCGAGGGTATCGGGCGGGTTTTCGCCATCGATCCCATCGATTGCCCCTTCGTGTTCCTGATGAAGCCGGGAAAGACGCGGCTCGAACTTCGCGTGGTGCGCCAGACCGAGGCGGGAGGGTACGACGCGCGCATCGCCGCACCGATGCTCGTGCTGCTCGGAATGATCGACGGCACTTATGACGGCGACGCCCTGTTCTTCTCGCGCGATCTCGTCATCGAGGGCGATACCGAAGCCGTCGTGGCGCTTCGCAATGCGATCGAGAATGCGGATCTCGATCCTTCCACCGTGCTCGGCCTGCCGGGCAGCATGCAGGGGCCGGTCAACCGTGCGGCGCGGATGCTGTTCGCCCGCCTGCGCCGGATGCTCGATGCGCCGGAAGAAAGCGGCCCCAATGGGATGGCCGCGTCATGACGACCCCGCTCGAACTCGTCTGTCCTGCTGGCACCCCGGCCGGATTGAGGACCGCGGTGGAGGCCGGCGCGCACTCGGTCTATTGCGGCTTTCGCGACGAGACCAATGCCCGCAACTTTCCGGGCCTCAATTTCGACCGTGCCGAGATGCGCGACGCCGCCAAGTTCGCGCACGACCACGGCGCCAAAATACTCATTGCGGTTAATACCTTCATGCGTGCCGGCGCGACCGACACCTGGAAGCGCGGGGTCGACGATGCCGTGGCGGCCGGTGCGGACGCGCTGATCTTGGCTGATGTCGGCTTGGTCGACTACGCGCGCAAGGCCCATCCGCATCAACGGCTGCATCTGTCGGTGCAGGCGGCCGCCGCCACGCCCGAGGCCATCGCCTTCTATCGTGACCGCTTCGGCGTGGCCCGCGTGGTACTGCCTCGCGTGTTGACGGTGGAGGAGATTTCGCGGCTCACCGCCCATGCCGCGCCCTGCGAAACGGAAGTGTTCGTGTTCGGCGGGCTGTGCGTCATGGCCGAAGGCCGCTGCATGCTGTCGTCGTATGCCACCGGCAAGTCGCCCAACATGACCGGCGTATGCTCGCCGCCGAGCCACGTCACCTATCGCGACGAAGGCGACAGCCTGGTGGCCAGCGTGGGCAATTTCACCGTCGAGCGCTTCGAACGCGGCGAGCCGGCCGGCTATCCCACGCTGTGCAAGGGCCGCTTCAGCGCGCAAGGCACGGTCTCGCACCTGTTCGAAGATCCCGTCAGCCTCAATGCGGTCGAGCTTTTGCCGCGGCTGGCCAGCATCGGCGTCACCGCTTTCAAGATCGAGGGACGCCAGCGCGGCCGCGCCTATATCGCAACCGTGGTTCGCGCCTTCCGCCGCGCCATCGACGCATTGTCGACGGGCGGCACGATCAATTACGACGAGTTGCGGGCGCTTACCGAAGGCCAGCGCGACACCGTTGGCTCCTACAAGAAGACCTGGCGATGACGACGCAACGCCTCTCGCTGACGCTCGGACCGGTGCTTTACAATTGGCCGGTGGCGCGCTGGGTTGACTTCTACAATCGCATCGCCGACGAGGCGCCGGTCGACCGCGTTTGTCTGGGCGAGGTCATCTGCTCCAAGCGCAAGCCGTTTTTCGACGAGGTTGTTCTGCTTACGGCGGACCGCCTCGAGCGGGGCGGCAAGGAGGTCGTCTACGCCACGCTGGCGCTGCCGACCACCAAGCGCGAGATGCGCGACATTGGCGACATGATCCAGGCAGGCTACTCGATCGAAGCCAACGACATGTCGACGGTGCATCTGTTGAACGGCCGCAGCCACGTGGTGGGCCCGTTCCTCAACATCTACAACGAGGATACGCTGGCGCTGCACGTGAAGCTGGGTGCGACGCGCGTCTGCCTGCCGCCGGAACTGCCGCTCGAATCCATCCGCGTGATGGCCAAGGCGAGCGACGTGGTGGAGGCGTTCGCCTTCGGCCGGCCGCCGCTGGCCCTGTCGGCGCGCTGCTATTCCGCGCGCTCCGCGGGCATGGCGAAGGATTCCTGCCAATTCGTTTGCGAAAGCGAGCGCGACGGGATGGAGATAACCACCATCGACGGTACGCCGTTCCTCTCCGTCAACGGCATCCAGACGCTCGGCTATACGGTGACGGCGGCGACGCATCAGATCACCGAACTGCGGGAGGCGGGGGTGGTTTCGCTGCGGCTGTCGCCGCAAAGCTGCGACATGGTTCGCGTGGCGCAGATCTTCCGCAATCTCGCCGACGGCCTTACCACGCCGAAAGAGGCCAACGAGGGCTTGCAGGTGCTCGGCCTGCCGGGGCCGCTGTCGGACGGCTTCCTGCGCGGCCTGCCGGGCTGTCATGCAGAGGTGGACTGAGACTCTGCCGCCGGCAGTGCTCGCGATGGCCGCAAGGCGAACGGTTCAGTTTCCGCTTGCTCCGCGCACGGCAAAATCGCCCGTCACCGCATCTCCGCCCGCGAACGCGAGCGTCACGATCACGATGGCGCCTGGCGCCATGTCTGGCGTCGGTTCCATGCACATCAGATGGTAGCCGCCAGGCGCGAAGACGAGCGTGCCGCCGGCCGCCACTTCCAGATCGCCTGCCGGCATCATGTGCTCCATGCCGGAGGTGTGCGTGCTGCGATGAAGCATTAGCATACCGCACGCGGGTGACGCCGCGGACGTGAGCAGAATCGGCTTTTCCGTGCCGTTGTGCAGTTTGAAATAGCCGCCTGCGGGCAAGCCGGCGGGCAGGGCGCGGAACCAGCCGTCGCTGATCGTCACCGAACCGGCCCACGCGCCGGAGCAAAGGATCGTCGCGGCGCATGCTGCCGCGGCGGCTATCCGTGAAACGTCGATCGACATGGCTCCACCCCATACGGAAACATGCGAGAGCTAGGCGCGGGCGGGCGGCGCGGTCAAGATCAAGGCAGGAAAAAACGCCCGCCGGCTTATGGCCGGACGGGCGCACTCGGCATGACCTCGTCCTGCGGGGGTGCAGTACGGACGAGGATCCTTGGCCAAAGCAGTTCATCGCTCACGCGCTGAAAGAACTCGCCAAACGTCTCCCGGTCGGGATCGCGGCCGAAGCGGGCGGCTTCTTCGGCGGTGACTATGACGCCCAGCGGCAGAAGATAACTGACGACTTCTAAAATGGTCATTGGTCGTTTCCTAACGCGTGCTGTTCGAATCGAAGGGCAAGTTTGAGAAGGCTCTCTCTTGCCTCGTCTGCGGTTTCGGCGGCCACTCGCAGTTCGCTTGCGACGGCAGCGAGTCTCTTGCGGACGGCAGAGGTGGGATCGCCGTCCACAACGAGAGGCACGGCCTGGGGCGCATGTGCCGTCTCGTGTCGCTGGTTCCGATCGTCGGTTGCTTCGCTCATATGCTTCCTGCGTGCTGCGATGGGCCGCAACATGCTGTGAGGTTGGAACGATTGTAAGTGCGGATTTTCCCTGATGGTGCTTGCGGGCAAGGCTTCGCTAACCATCGAATCCGGCAATGCTCACGATACGGGACGCCGAGCTCAAAAACGCTCATCCCGCGCACGTTTGCGTTGCAGCCATGGGAGGCGGAATCAGACCTGCGCGTGACGCGCTTGTTCGATCCAGAGGACGAGCTGGTCTTCGGGCACAGGCTTGTGCAACAGCTTCACGCCGATACGCGCCGCACGCGGTTCCAGACTGGGATCGCTGCGCCCGGTCATCATCAAGGCCGGCGTCTTGTTGCCGTTCGCGCGCAGATGCTCGAGAAGATCGAGCCCGGTCATGCCCGGCATGTGCTGATCGACGAGGAGGCAATCGGACTTTGGCTCGGCGACCAGAAGGAAATCCTCCGCGGAGGGATAATCGCGCACTTCGTAGCCGTAGGACTCCAGCAGGGCGCGAGTCGAATCCCGTACGGCGTCATCGTCGTCGATAATATCAACCATGGTATTCAAACCGGCCTCGGCAGCCCTTAACGGTGCTCTTTTTGATTATCCCGGACCGACCCTTCGCGAAATACGGATTTGTCCCTAAGCGGCCGCTTATGCTTAAGAAGGTATTGATAATGCTTTACGAACCAAGTCCGCGAGGTTGCCGGCATCCATCTTTTCCATCACCCGGGCGCGGTGGATTTCGACCGTCCTAGGGGAAATTGAGAGCTCGTGGGCAATCACCTTGTTGGCCTTGCCCGCGACGATCAGGTCCAGCACCTGGCGTTCACGCTCCGTCAATAAAGCGATCCGTGCGGCGGCCGTGCGGGCTTCCTTCACCTGATCCCCCGCCGAGGAGGCACGGTCCTGGGCCCGGCGCACGCTTTCGAGCAGAATCGCTTCGTCAAAAGGTTTTTCCAGGAAATCGACCGCACCGGCTTTCATGGCGCCGACGGCCAGCGGGATGTCGGCGTGGCCGGTCATGACGACCACCTGTAGCGGCGAGCGGCGCGCGGCCAGCTCCTTCTGCAAGGTTATTCCGTCCATTTCCGGCATCATGACGTCGACGATGAGGCACCCAACCTTGTCGGGGACGTCGCTTTTCAACAGTGCCGAGGCCGAGTCGAAGGTGCGCGTCTCATAGCCCGCCGATTGCAGCAGCATCGACAGCGAATCGCGGATGTCCGCATCGTCGTCCACGATGAATACGGAATTGGCCATGGGTGTCATTCCATCCGTTGTGCGGCTGGCAGGGTGAACTGGAACACCGTGCCGCCGCCGGCATTGGGGGCCATGCTGAGCCGGCCGCCGTGAGCCTCGATAATCGAGCGGCTGATGGCAAGTCCAATTCCCATCCCCCCCGGCTTGGTGGTGACGAAGGGCTTGAACAGCCTGGCGGCGAGTTCGTCGGGAATTCCCGGACCGGTGTCGGCGACCGTCACTTCGACGCCCGTGTCGTTGATGCCCATCGTCGCGACCCACAATTCGCGCCTCGGCGAGTCGGCCATCGCTTCGGCCGCGTTGCGAAGCAGGTTCACCAGCACCTGCTGGATTTGCACGCGGTCCACCATGATCGGCGGCGATTTGGGCGCCAGATCGATGTGGGTGGTGATGTCGGCGGACCTGGTTCCGATCAAGCCGAGGGCCAGAGCGTCCTCGGTGATCGTGTTGATGTTTTCAATGGTGCGGTTGGTTTCGCGTTTCTCGACGAAATCGCGCAAGCGTTTGATGATCTGCCCGGCGCGAACGGCTTGCTCGCCCGCCTTTGATACCGCTTCGTAGGCCTTGGCCGTGGCGGCAGGATCGGTGGCCGCGATCAAACGCTTGGCGACGTTGGTGTAGTTCAGCACCGCCGTGAGCGGCTGGTTCAGTTCGTGCGCGATGGCCGCCGAGAGTTGTCCCATCTCGCTGACACGGGCGACATGGGTGAGTTCCGCCGACAACGATTGCAGGCGTTCCTCTGCCGCCTTTCGCTCGGTGATGTCGCGCACCGTTTTCGAGGCGCCGATAATCTTGCCGGACGCATCGTAGACGGGCGAGACGGTGACCGAGGCGTGAATGACCCCGCCGTCCTTGCGCACGCGATCCGTCTCGTAGTGCTCCGTGGCGCGGCCCTCGCGGATTTCGGCGAGGATTGCCACTTCCTCGTTTTGCAGGTCGGCGGGGAACAGGCGCGTGACGGGCGTTCCGACCATCTCCGCGGCCGTGTAGCCGAACATGTGCTCGGCGGCCTTGTTCCAGGTCGTAATAACGCCTTCCAGCGTCTCGCTCATGATGGCGTCGTTCGACGACTGCACGATCATGGCCAGGTGGGCCCGTTCCTGGTCGTAGGCGCTGCGCTCGCGATAAAGCGCGGTGAGGTCGTGAATGATGCCGACGAACGCCCGCCGGCCCTGAATCTGGCCCTCGCCGACCGACAGGTACATCGGGAACACCGTGCCGTCCTTACGCTGGCCCAGGACCTCGCGGCCGATGCCGATGATCCGGGCGTTGCCGGTGGACTTGTAGTTCTCCAGGTACTGGTCGTGCGCCTCGCGGTAGGGGGGCGGCATCAGGACGCTGACGTTGCGCCCCAGCACTTCCTCTGGCGGGTACTGGAACAGGCGCTGGCAGGCTTCGCTGTAGACCTGCACGGTTCCGCGCTCGTCGATGACCATGATGCCATCGACGGCAGTTGCGAGCAGCGCCCGGAAGAGCGAATCGTCCGATTGAGATCCCTTGGACGAAGGAGGGAGATGGGGCATATCGTCTTGCTAACTGAACTCAGAATATTTCTATCAATGACGGCGTTCCGTGCCAACCGATATTGAGCCTTCTGCCCACAATCTACGGGATTTGTGACCTTTTTCCCCGTTCGGCGAGCGTGACTCCGGGTCGCCATGACGGAACATTACAACGTCCCGCGAACGTAGGGGATCATGTCGCCCGGGGGGCTGATTCGGATAACGAATCAGCGTCAGATTGTCCTCCCTGTGTCATTTCTCTGTTCTTTTCTTAGAACAATGAGAATCTTTGTCGGCCGATTTGACTTCGGCCAAACAGGGTAAAGGGCGAGGCAAGACTCCTCCGAAGCTTCTGAGGAGCATACGCATCAGTCCGGAGGAGACAGTTTTTGTAGGCATCGCCATCGTCGCGTTAAGCGCCTGTGCCGATGTTTCGGCGGGAGCCAGTTGGATGGAGCGAGATTGGGTACGGGAAAACGGAACATGAAGCGCTCTAGCCTCTGGCAGGACATCGCGCTGGTCTTGGCGGCCAAGCTGGTTCTGCTCACCTGTTTGTATTTCGCCTTCTTCAGCCCGTCGCATCGGCCGCCTGCCGATGCCGCGGCCGTATCCGCGCGCCTACTTGATTCAGGTCATCGCTAGGACAACATCATGGACATCGTAGAACTTTCCCGGCTGCAGTTTGCCGCCACCGCCCTCTACCACTTCCTCTTTGTGCCGCTGACGCTGGGCCTGGCCGTCCTGCTCGGCATCATGGAGACCGTCTATGTCATGACGGGGCGCCCGATCTGGCGCGACATGACCAAGTACTGGGGCGCGCTGTTCGGCATCAATTTCGCCATGGGGGTGGCCACCGGCATCACCATGGAATTCCAGTTCGGCACCAACTGGGCCTACTACTCGCATTATGTGGGCGACATCTTCGGCGCGCCCTTGGCTATCGAAGGGCTGATGGCCTTCTTCCTGGAAGCCACCTTCATCGGCCTGTTTTTCTTCGGCTGGAACAAGATGAGCAAGGTGGCGCATTTGATCGTCACCTGGGCGCTGGCCATCGCCAGCAACCTCTCGGCGCTGTGGATTCTGATCGCCAACGGCTGGATGCAGTTCCCCGCCGGGGCCCGTTTCAACGCCGACACCATGCGCATGGAAGTCACCGACTTCATGGAGGTGCTGTTCAACCCGGTGGCACAGGCCAAGTTCGTGCACACGGTGAGCGCGGGTTACGTGATCGGCTCCGTCTTCGTGCTGGCGATCAGCGCCTATTTCCTGCTCAAGGGCCGCCACAAGGAATTCGCCAAGCGCTCCATGACGGTGGCGGCCAGCTTCGGCTTGGCTTCGGCCTTGAGCGTGGTCGTCTTGGGCGACGAAAGCGGCTACACCGCGGGTCAGAACCAGAAGATGAAGATCGCCGCCATCGAAGCGATGTGGGACACCGAGCCCGCGCCCGCCTCCTTCACGGTCTTCGGCATTCCCGATCTTGCGACCCATACTACCCATTTCGAGGTGAAAGTGCCCTGGGTTTTGGGCCTGATCGCCACGCGCTCGGCGGATAAGGAAGTGCCCGGCATCAACAATCTGGTGGAAACCGCCAAGGGCCGCATCCGGAACGGCATGATCGCCTACACGGCGCTCGACAAGCTTAAGAAGGACCGCGGCAACGAGGACCTGCACAAGACGCTCGACGCCCATGTCGCCGATCTCGGCTATGCCCTGCTGCTCAAGCGCTTCCGTCCCGACGTGCAGAACGCCACGGCCAAAGAAATCGACGCGGCGGCAGCCTCTACCGTGCCCAACGTGCCGGTGCTGTTCTGGGCCTTCCGCTTCATGGTGGGTCTGGGTTTCTATTTCATCGCGCTGTTCGCCGTGGCCTTCTGGCTTGCGGCCAAGCGCAAACTGGACACCTACAAGACTTTCCTGCGGGTCGCCTTCTTCACTCTGCCGCTGCCCTGGATCGCGGCGGAGCTGGGCTGGATCGTGGCCGAATACGGCCGCCAGCCCTGGGTGATCGAAGGGGTGCTGCCCACCGCGCTGGGGGTGTCTTCCACGGCCGCGGGCAACGTGCTGTTCAGCCTTCTGGGCTTCGTGGTGTTCTATTCGTCGCTGCTGATCGCCGACATCTATCTCCTGGTCAAGTACATAAGGCTGGGACCTGACGACACGCTCGGCCACAGCGTCGGGGAGTGAAGACGATGGATTACGAAACTCTGCGTCTCGTCTGGTGGGCGCTTTTGGGCGTTCTGCTGATCGGCGTGGCGGTGATGGACGGCTTCGATCTCGGCACCGCCATCTTGTTGCCCTTCGTGGGCAAGAGCGACATCGAGCGCCGCGTGGTGATCAACACCGTGGGCCCGGTGTGGGAAGGCAACCAGGTCTGGCTGATCCTGGGGGCCGGGGCCATCTTCGCCGCTTGGCCTGCGCTCTATGCCGCCGCCTTCTCCGGCTTCTATCTCGCCATGTTCCTGGTGCTCTTGGCGCTGATTTTGCGGCCTGTGGGCTTCAAGTTCCGCTCCAAATTCGTGGGAGCAAAGTTCCGTTCCTTCTGGGACTGGGCGCTGTTCACGGGCGGTTTCGTGCCCGCGCTGGTATTCGGCGTGGCCTTCGGCAATCTGTTTGTCGGGGTGCCCTACGGCTTCGACAGCGACCTCAGGCTCCATATCGACATCACGCTGCTGTCGCTGCTCAATCCCTTCGCGCTCCTGGCGGGGCTGGTGTCGGTGGCGATGCTGGTGCTGCACGGCGCCACCTGGGTCGCTTACAAAGCCGAGGGTGCTCCGGGAAAAAGGGCGCGCGCGGTTATACCGTGGGCGGCGCTCGTCTTCGCGATTCTGTTCACGGTCGCGGGCGTATGGGTGCTCCAGCTCGACGGCTATCGCATCACCAGCGCGTTTGCACCCAATGGTCCCTCCAATCCGTTGCTCAAGACCGTGGCGCGGCTTGCGGGCGGCTGGTGGGACAACTACTCGCTGCATCCCGTGTTCTGGATCGCCCCCATACTCGCCTATGCGGGCGCCGCGCTCGCAGTCCTGACGCGCAGCCGGCCGGTGCTGGCCTGGGTCTGCTCGGCACTTGTGCCGGTGGGCGTCATCGCGACGGCGGGCCTGTCGCTGTTCCCGTTCTTCCTGCCGTCCTCGACCAACCCCGACCAGTCGCTGACGGTGTGGGATGGGTCCAGCTCCAAGCTGACGCTCGAGATCATGCTGGGTTGCGTGGTGATCTTCCTGCCGATCATCCTGGCCTACACGGCCTGGGCGTACCGCATCCTGCGCGGACAGGTGAAGGCGGAAGGCATCATGTCCGACAGCCACGGCAATTATTGAGGGAATCCGATGTGGTATTTCGCCTGGGTCCTGGGTCTCGGTTTTGCGTGCACGCTGGCGGTGCTGAACGCCATGTGGCTGGAACTGGATTCGCAAGACAAGAAGTAACTCTGCTGCGCCAGACCACCTTGTGCTGACGTCGCGGCGGGCCGAAAGTGTCCCCCGCGCCGAACACCGGGGGCTGGTCATGCGCGTATTTCAAGGAGTTTCGATCGTCTGTCTCGCTGTGGCCCTGGCGGGCGCCCAGGCGCAGCCGTCCGCCAAAAGCTACGCCGAACTGGTGGCGCAGGCGGAATCCGGCGATGCCGCGACCGACTACACCGCGCTCAGGATGGCTTACGCGGCGTCGGAGGGGTACGACCCTTACGGCGTCGAAACGGGCGGCAGCTATGAGACGATCTGGCCGGCCTTCCAGAAGAAGGACTGCGCTACGGTTATCAAGGCGTCGGACGAAATGCTGAAGGTGGACTACACGCTCGCCACGATCCACGTCCTGCGCAGCGACTGTTTGCGGACGAACGGCGATAAGGCGCGGGCCGACCGCGAAGAAGCCATCGGGCGGGGCTTGGTGGCGTCCCTGCGCGGCAGCGGCGACGGCAAGAGCCCCGAAACGGCCTTCGTGATCGTGAGCATGTCGGAGGAGCGCTTCATGCTGGTCGGCATGGGCCTGCACGAGGAGAAGCAGAGCCTTCTCAACAACAACGGTCATATGTACGATCTGATCGAGGGAAAGAACGAGAACGCGGACGGGCCCGGTTCGGCTTTCTTCAATGTCGATGCGCTGTTCGCCGGCATGACACGCAAATTCCAGAAGGCAGGTTCGCCCACGCCATGAGCGCAAACGATCCCGAACTGCAGCACCTGCGCGATTCGATCGACAACATCGACGCGGCGCTGATCCATATGCTCGCCGAGCGCTTCAGGTGCACGCAGGCCGTCGGCCGCCTCAAGGCGCAGCACGGGCTGCCGCCCGCCGATCCGGAACGCGAGGCGGTGCAGATCGCCCGGCTGCGCGGGCTCGCCCGCGAGACCAAGCTCGATCCCGACTTCGCGGAAAAATTCCTCAATTTCATTGTCAAGGAAGTCATCCGTCACCACGAAGCGATCCGGAACGGACAGCGATAGCTTCCCCCGGGAAGGGGATGTTCTTCCCTTGCGTCAAGCAATCCGTTCTTGGACTCCGGCGTCATCCATCGCATTCTCGGGTCGCACGGGTGAAACACCCGGCGACGTTTCTGGGAGAACGCCGTGGACCTTTCCTTCTCGCCCGAGGAAGAATCGTTTCGCGCCGAGGTGCGGGCCTTCATCGCGCAATCGAAACCGAAGCTGCCGAAATCCGTCGGCTGGCCGGAAGCCGAAGTCGTTTCGCGCGAGGAGTATCTCGCCTGGCACAAGCTGCTGCATCGGCAGGGCTGGATCGCGCCGCATTGGCCGAGACAATACGGCGGCACCGGTTGGACGGTCACGCAACGCCACATCTTCAACGAGGAATGCGCGGCGGCAGAAATGCCCGGCCTTTTGCCGTTCGGGCTGATGATGCTGGGACCCGTGCTGATCGCTTTCGGCAGCGAGGCGCAGAAGCAGCGCTTTCTGCCGCGTATTCTTTCGGGCGAGGATTGGTGGTGTCAGGGCTACTCCGAACCCGGCGCCGGCTCGGACCTCGCATCCTTGCGCATGCGCGCCGTGCGCGACGGAGATCATTTCACGGTCGACGGCCAGAAGACCTGGACCACGCTGGCGCAGTTCGCCGACTGGATCTTCTGTCTGGTGCGCACCAATCCCGAAGCCAAGCCGCAGGAAGGCATCAGCTTCCTGTTGATCGACCTCAAGACGCCCGGCATTGCCATCAAGCCGATCACTCTTCTCGACGGCGCGCAGGAAGTGAACGAGGTTTTCTTCGACGGCGTGAAGGTCCCGGCCGGGAACCTCGTCGGCGATGTCAACAAAGGCTGGACCTACGCCAAATACCTCCTGGTGCACGAGCGTTCGACGCTCGCCTCGGTGGCGCGCCAGCGCGCGGCGCTGAAACGGCTCAAGGAATTTGCGGGCGCCGGCCTGGCAGATGACGATGCGTTCCGCCGCAAGATCGCCGCGGCCGAGATCGACCTGATGGCGCTGGAAATGACCGAACTGCGCACGCTGGCGGCAGAGGCGCGCGGCGAGACGGCCGGGCCGGAAAGCTCGATCCTGAAAATCCGCGGCACCGAAATGCAGCAGCGCTTGACCGAACTCGCCGTGGAAGCGGTGGGCTGGCATGCTTTTCCGGATACGCGCGCGCTGGGCGCCAACGAAAAGCTCGGCCCGGATTACGCACTGGGCGCGGCGGGGCGCTATTTCAATCTGCGCAAGGCGTCCATTTACGGCGGCTCGAACGAGATCCAGCGCAACACCATCGCCAAAGCGGTGCTGGGGTTATGAGACGAACTCACTCCAACCCAGATCGTCATGGCCGCCCTAGAGGCGGCCATCCAGCCGGCGAGCGTCCGCGGGCCGAAGAAAACCTGGATGGCCGGGTCAAGCCCGGCCGTGACGGACGTGGAGAGGGTGGTCGATGAACCTGTCCTATAGCGAAGAACAGACCCTGCTGCAGAACTCGGTCGCCCGCTACCTCGCGGACAACTACACATTCGAGGCCCGGCGAAAATTCGCGCGCTCGCCCGAAGGCCGCGACCCGGAACACTGGCGGCAATTCGCGGAGCTGGGTCTGCTCACCGCGCCTTTGCCCGAAGAGCACGGCGGTTACGGCGGCGGCCCGGTGGAAACCATGATCGTGATGAAGGAGTTCGGACGCGCCCTCGTGGTCGAACCCTATGTCCCCACCGTGATCGTTGCGGGCGGTCTTCTGGTCCGTGCGGCAAGCACCGGATTGCAGCAAAAATGGCTGCCGCGCATCGCGGCGGGCGAGGCGATCGTCGCGTTCGCCGTCGCCGAGCCGCAAAGCCGCTATGATCTTGCCGCGGTCGCCACCACGGCGAAGAAACAGGGCGGCGCGTATTTGCTCGCCGGCCGCAAGGCGGTGGTGATCGGGGCTCCCTGGGCCGACGGCCTCTTGGTGACGGCGCGGACCTCGGACGGAGCGCGCGCGGAGAACGGCTTATCGCTTTTTCTGGTGGACAAGCGCGCCAAGGGCGTCACCGCACGCGATTATCCCACAGTGGATGGCGGCCGCGCCTCGGAAATCGCGTTCGAGAACGTGGAAGTTCCGGCCGGAAACATGATCGGCGAGGCGGGCGCGGCATTGCCTCTCGTCGCGCAAGCCTGCGACGAGGCCATCGCCGCCCATTGCGCGGAGGCGGTCGGCGCCATGGGTGCACTGCTCGATCAGACCGTGGCCTACGCCAAGACGCGCAAGCAGTTCGGCCAGCCGATCGGCAAGTTCCAGGTGCTGCAGCACCGAATGGCCGACATGTTCGTTGCGCTGGAGGAGGCGACGTCCATGACGCTGCTTGCCGCCCTCAAGCTGGCGACGCCCGAGCGCGCCAGGATCGCCTCTGCGGCGAAGGTGGCGGTCGGCAAGGCGGCACGCTTCGTCGGCGAGCAGGCCGTCCAGATCCACGGTGGCATGGGTATGACCGACGATCTCGCCGCCGGTCACTATTTCAAGCGCCTTGTGCTGTTCGACACGCTTTATGGCAACGCCGGTCATCACCTGACGCGGTTCGCCGGCCTCTCATTGCGCGCTTAAAGCGAAAAAAAAGGAGCGGTGCCGCGAGGCACCGCTCCAACGCGATGGGTCCGCGTTCAGGCCTTCTTTTTGCGGCGAAGACCGAAGGCGCCCAGCAATCCCATGCCGACCAGCGAAAGGGTCAGCGGCTCGGGGATGCCGGGGTTGTGCACCGGTGCGGTGTTCGAGAACGCGAAGATCAGGTCGTTGTAGTCGAAGTCGCTGTTGTTGCTCTGATCGTGATCTTCCCAAGCAACGTAAGTGACATTCGGCAAAGCGTCGAGCTGGGCCTGAAGCGCGGGCGACAGACTTGGCACGCCTGCGTAAGTATAGCTCGTCCGGATATCGACATGATAATCGCCGAAAGAATCAGGATTCATGCTATCGTACGTGATGCCGGTCGTCGTGTCGTCAAGCGTAAATGTCAGCGGGCCGCTGAGCGAGCCGAGGTTGAACGTTGCGCCAGCCGCGCTCGCGGTGCAACCACCGGTGCTGTGGTTGCAGAAAATCTGCGGCACGACCGACGGGCTCGACATGCCAAGGATGCTCGCATCCGCAGCATCGGCGAAAACGTACACTGCCGTCACGTTTCCACCCAAAGCCACGAGGCTCGGTGGCGGGGTCGTCACCGGCGTGGCCGTCGCCGAAGCCGCAACCGCAACCATCGCGGCGATCATAATTGGGTATTTCATTGTGTTAGTCCTCCAAGCCGGGTTCCGCCCTGGCGACGGCCCGTACACGCCACCACAGAGCAACCGCCGTGCCAACTTGATTGAGGCGGTTTTCCTGGTTTTTTTGCCGACGGCGGGATCACCTTGTAAACGAGTTTTCCAGTTGCAGCCCCACATCGCGGATTTGCAGGACGAAATCAGTAAGCGGTATTGACAGTTGGTGCCGTGCCGGGGGCAAAACAAAAAAAACGGCGCCCGCGAAGGCGCCGCTCTGCCGTGACAAATTGGTGATCAGGAACTCTTGTGCCGGCGGACTCCCGCCAATCCCAATAACCCCGCACCCAGCAGGGACAGGCTCAACGGCTCCGGGATCGATGCCTTGGTGTTCGAAAAGGCGAATACGAGATCGTTGTAGTCGAAATCGCTGCCGTTCGTCGCATCGCGGTCTTCCCATGCCACGAACGTCACGTTTGGCAGGCCGGAAAGCGCGGTCGTGGCCGCGGAAGGCAGCGGCCCAAGGCCGAAGGCCGCATAACTGGTGGAGAAGACGGCGTGGTAGGCGCCGCCGGTGTCCGGCGTGTTGGTATTATACGTCTTGCCCGTGGTTATGTTTGCCAGACTGAAAACCAGCGGCCCGGACTGCGAACCCAGATCGACCAGATCGCCCGTCGGGCTGGCGGTGCAACTTCCGCTCGAATGGTTGCAGAAGATCATGCTCCACGGCACGGGGCTGACTTCGTTGAGGAAGCTCGTGTCGGCGGCGTTGGCGAAGATATACACCGCCTTGACGTCGCCGGTTGCGACGAGCGTGGGCGGCGGCGTGGTGATCGGTGATGCCTGCGCCGTGCCGCATGCGGCCGCCAGGCAACCGACGGCGCCCAGGATGGAACTTTTGTTCATCGAGACGTACTCCTACTCGGCGCCCCCGGGCTCACCGATAGGCCAGCAAGGGTTGTGCCGAACCAGGGGAAAGGCCAGTTTTGCCCGTGACTTATTTGGGACATGTAAAGAGTCTTTCCGCTTTACGGGCGGACCCTCGGAAATGGTGTAACGCACGCTGACTCTCGGCTTCGGCGAAGCGCTATCATCGGGCTGTGGCCGAACGGGGAACTTCAATGTCGGCGCTTCTGTTCGAAAAAGACGGGGCTATCGCAACCCTGACCATCAATCGGCCCGAGGAACGCAATATCCTCGGCGAGCTTGGCGACGGCGCTCTGTTCGCGGAAGCGGCTGCCCGGATCAACGGCGATGATGAGATTCGTTGCGCCATACTGACGGGCGCAGGACCGGCCTTCTCGGCCGGCGGCAATCTCAAGGCGATGCGCGACAAGACGGGACCGTTTGCCGGCACGCCCGACGAGATCCGCGAAGCCTACAAACGCGACATCCACGCCATCGTGCGCAGCTTGTGGACCCTCGAGGTGCCGATGATCGCAGCGGTGAACGGCGCGGCGATCGGGCTGGGCAACGACGTCGCGTGCCTTGCCGACATCCGCATCGCTTCCGACACCGCGGTGTTCGGCGCCACGTTCTTGAAGGTGGGACTGGTGCCCGGCGACGGCGGGGCATGGCTGTTGCCGCGCGTGATCGGCGCCTCGCGAGCGGCGGAGTTGCTCTTCGCGGGCGAAACCATCGACGCGGCGACGGCGCTGAAATGGGGGCTGGTTTCGCGGGTGGTGCCGTCGGAGATGTTGATGGAGGAGGCGACGGGGCTCGCCGCCAAGATTGCGCGCCAACCGCCAGGCGTGTTGCGCATGACCAAGAAGCTGATGCGCGACGCCATGACGGCCGATTTCGAGTCGATCATGGAGAGGTCCGCCGCCTGCCAGGCCGAAGCGCATGCCAGCGTGGATCATGGCGAAGCGCTGGCGGCCTTTTTCGAAAAGCGCGCGCCGGTGTTCAAGGGACGCTAGCCGCTGAACTATCTGCGTCCGGGCGCGAAGGGCACCAGCATCGGCACGCGGCGGGCATAGGCGTCGTAGTCGGCAGGACCAAGCTCCTCGCGCAGAAAGCGTTCCTCCAAACGTGCTTTGATGGCGAAGCCTGCAATCATCAGCGCCAATCCCAAGAACGAAAGCGGCGTGGCTTTTACCGCCGCCGTCGCCACGAGTGCGATGAGGATACCCGTGTAGATCGGATGGCGAACGATGGCGTAAGGGCCGCTGTCGACGATGCGATGGCCGTCTTTGCGGGTCACATTGCTCGACCACAGCGTGCCCAAGTGAAGCCGTGCCCACCAACTGAAAGCGAATCCGATTGCCAGACAAGCGACCGCCAGCCACGCCCATGCCGGCTCGAGCTGCCAGAGCGGCGCGGCCAAGCCCCACGGCAGCGGACGGTACCAATAGATCAGGAAGGCTCCGGCGATAACCGTGATGCGATAGGGCAATTCGCGGCCGATCCCCGCCGTGCGCGCGGCGGGCTTTTTCCAGAAGGAAGCTGCGATCCACGACAGAAACCAGGCGATCCACAAACCTGCAATTAGCATCCCTAGCGTCATGTCCGCATCCCATCCGGTTCAATTCTGTAGAATGGTGCGGCGCTCGCAAACGTCAACTGCGGGGATCGGGCGAGGTTCCTCGCTCGGGGGAACGAACGGTGCTTCGCCGATGGTGTGCGCTACCGCTTCATGATCGGCATGGCGTCGCTCAAGGCCGGATGAGCGTCATCCTCGGCAGTGGCGGGCTCGGAGCCGGCTGGTTCGCCGGCGGGCGGCGGCGCCAGGGGCAGGGAGAGCTGCGAACCGGCGACGGAAACAGGTGTGGTGCGCTGTGGATCGGCGGCCGGAATAGGTGCCGCCGCAAGGGTCGGCGGGAGGGGATCGCGCACTGGCTCGGCCGTTTCCCTGAAGGCGTGCGAAGGCGGCGGGGCAACCTGCGACGCATACCGTTCGCCTTTGGCGCGGCGGAACGGCAACAGCATCGGCACGCGATCGGCGTAGTCGTCGAAGTTGCCGTATTCGCCGCGCAGCACACTTTCCTCGATGAGGATCTTGAACAGGAAGGCGATCGCCAGAAGCCCCGCGCCGCCCAGCGAAGACGGCCTGCCGAACACCAGGCCCGTGGCGATGGCGCCGACGACCAGGCTGACATAGATCGGGTGGCGGACCCATTTGTACGGTCCGGCCTCGGTGAAGGGCGCGCGCTTCTTCGTGCTCCCCGGCAGATGGAAGCCGCGGCAGATGCGGGCCCACCAGGCGAAGCAGATCGCGAGGAAAAGCACCGCCACAAGCAGCCAGCCCGCGATGCCGCTGAGCGGCAGCCAGAATTTGTTGCGCACGTCGAAGCCGGGATCGGGCAGGAAGCCGAACAACAGCATCACACCGCCCACGATGATCAGCGTGCGGTAGAGCACGTCCTGGGCGATGCTCAGCATTTTGGTTTTGTTCGCCAAAAGGGCTGCCCCAAGCCAGCTCAGCGACCACATCAACCAAAGCAGATAGACGGCAACGATCGGCTGCTGCACGGTTTCCTCCACTCCAGGCGCTACATAATGCTCATGGGGCGTGGAAGGAACGGCGATCTGCAAAACATACGGCAGAAAAGCGTTGGCGATGACTTTTCTGCCGCACCTTTCGATCTAAAACTTCAATGCCCTTGCCTGTTTAACCAACGGCAGCAGGCGGATATCGGCTATGACCTTGCTGTCCACGTCGCCGTCGACTTCCACCAGCGCAATGGCGTCCTGTCCCGCCGCGCTGCGCCCCAGTGTGAAGTTCGCGATATTAACTTTTGCCGCACCCAGCAGCGTTCCGAGTCGGCCGATGAAGCCCGGTTTGTCCTCGTTGGTCACGTAGATCATGTTCGGCGCGAATTCGGCGTCCAGATTGATGTTCTTGACCTGGATGAGTCGCGGCCGCCCGTCGGCGAACACCGTGCCGGCCACGCCGCGGGTCATGTCGGGCGTTGTCACTGTGATCTTGATGTAGCCCTCATAAACGCCCTGACGGTCGCGGTGAGTCTGGCTCACCTTGATGCCGCGCTCCTTGGCCACCACCGGCGAGTTGACCATGTTGACGTCCGGCAGGTGGGGCTTGAGCAGCCCGGCAAGGGCGGCTTGCGTCAGCGCGCGCTGGTTGAGGTTCGCGGCCGAGCCTTCGTAGAGGATGTCGACCGCTTCGATGCTCGTCTCGGTGAGCTGTCCGGCGAAGGCGCCCAGCTTTTCGGATAGCGAAATCCACGGCCTCACGAGTTGCGCTTCCTGCGCGGAGATGGAGGGCATGTTGAGCGCGTTGACGATGGCCCCGGTGAGCAGGTAATCGGAAATCTGTTCGGCCACCTGCAAGGCCACGTTCTCCTGCGCTTCCTCGGTGGAGGCGCCAAGGTGCGGCGTCGCCACCACCTTCTCGTGACCGAACAGGACGTTGGTCTTGGCGGGTTCTTCGCTGAAGACGTCGACCGCAGCGCCGGCGACTTGACCCGAGTCGAGCGCCGCCTTCAGAGCCGTTTCGTCCACCAGCCCGCCGCGGGCGCAGTTGATGATGCGCACGCCCTTCTTCATCTTGGCGATGGCTTCGGCCGAGATGATGTTCTTCGTTTCCGGCGTCTTGGGCGTGTGCAGGCTGATGAAATCGGCGCGGCCGAAGAGATCGTCGAGCTCCACCTTGTCGACGCCGAGTTCCTCCGCACGCTCCGCCGACAGGTACGGGTCGTAGGCGATGACGTGCATCTTCAGGCCCTTGGCGCGGTCGGCGACGATACCGCCGATGTTGCCGCAGCCGATCAGGCCAAGCGTCTTGCCGTAAAGCTCGACGCCCATGAAGCGGTTCTTCTCCCACTTGCCGGCGTGGGTGGAGGCGTTGGCGGCGGGAAGTTCGCGGGCCAGTGCCATCATCAGCGCGATGGCGTGCTCGGCGGTGGTGATCGAGTTGCCGAACGGCGTGTTCATCACGATCACGCCCGCGGCCGTTGCGGCCGGAATGTCGACATTATCGACGCCGATGCCGGCCCGTCCTACCACCTTCAGCCGCTTGGCGGCCTTGATTACGTCCTTGGTGATCTTGGTGGCCGAGCGGATGGCGATGCCGTCGTACTGGTCGACGATCTTGATGAGCTCTTCCTTGGGAAGGCCGGTCTTGACGTCGACGTCGACGCCGCGAACCTTGAAGATGTTGACGGCGGCGGAGGAAAGCTTGTCGGCGATGAGAACTTTCGGCATGGGAGTGGTTCCTAGTTGAGCGTGAGCGTGCGCTTGTAGAAAGGCGTCACGCTCAGCAGATGTTGCTGCAATGGTTTGAGAGGCGCATCGGGATTGAGCCACACGACGTCGACGGTGGTCCCGGGAAGGGCTTCCGCAGCCACTTCGAAGATCTCTTTTGCCAGTCGCGGCACGTCGGCGTCGGCCACCAGCCCGATTATCGGGTGGGCTTTGAGGTCGATGCCTTCGCGCACGACATAGGCGAGATGTGCCGCCTTGATCAGCGCGCGGCTGGTGAAAAGCACGCACAACGCCTTCACAAGACGGGTGGGATAGATTTTCGGCCGGGCGACGATGAGGTCTCCGGTTGGCCGCTTCTGGCCGAGGCACCAGGCGATTTCCTCAGGGCTGAGAGTCTTTGTCAGCTCCGAGCCCGGATTGAGCACGAACGAGGCGCCGCGCGTGGATTCGAACAGGATGCGGCCCGTGATGCGAAACCGCGGCAACGGAGCGGGCACGAACGCTTCGCTCCGCCGCTGGGAGGTGAACGCGGGGTGGAATTTCTGCCCCTGGTTCTCCACCGTTTCGAGGCTCATATGCTCGCCGATCTCGCCCAGCACCACCAGTTCGCTGTCGAGCAGCAACCGGTAGAAATCCGGACGCGCGGACTCCTGTGATACCGCGAGCAGCATCGCTTGCTCCAGTTCGTTTTCCGGTACGAAATCCATCGTGGCCCCCCATGAAGCGCGATCGGAAAAGTGTGAAGCGGCTTTCCGAAAAATCGCGCGCCAATTAGAGTCGGGCGGTCAGCCTGCCTTCACCTTGGCCCAGGCCCAATCGAGCCAGGGCGTCAAGGCTTCGACATCGGCACGATCCACCGTGGCGCCGCACCAGATGCGCAAGCCTGCCGGTGCCGCACGATAGGCGGCAATGTCGTAGGCCACGCCTTCCTTGTCGAGCACCGAGGCGATCTTCTTGGCCGCATCGGCTTGTGCTTCGGGCGCCAGCGCCTTGAACCAGGGATCGACGATCTTCAGGCACACGCTGGTGTTCGAGCGGATGGCCTCGTCATTGGCGAGGAAGTCGGCCCAGCCGCATTCCTTCATCCAGCGGGCGAGCGCGCCGACATTCGCATTCGAGCGGGCGATCAGGGCCTTCAGGCCTCCGATCGATTCGGCCCATTTGAGCGCGTCGATGTAGTCTTCCACGGCCAGCATCGACGGCGTGTTGATGGTCTCGCCCTCGAAGATGCCTTCCACCAGTTTCCCGCCCTTGGTCATGCGGAAGATTTTCGGCATCGGCCAGGCCGGCGTATGGGATTCCAGCCGCGCCACCGCGTGGGGCGAGAGGATCAGCACGCCGTGTGCCGCTTCGCCGCCCAGCGCCTTCTGCCACGAGAAGGTTGCCACATCGAGTTTCTTCCACGGAATGTCCATGGCGAAAGCGGCGGAGGTGGCATCGCAGATCGCAAGGCCTTCGCGCGCGTCGCTGATCCAGTCACCGTTCGGCACGCGTACGCCCGAGGTCGTGCCGTTCCACAGGAAGACGACATCGTGTTTGGGATCGGCCTCGTGCAAATTCGGAAGCTCGCCGTAACCGGCCTTGAACAGCCGGCTGTCCTTCAGCTTCAACTGCTTGACCACATCCGTAACCCAGTCCTCGCCGAAGCTTTCCCAGGCGAAGAGGTCCACGGTGCGCGGACCCAGCACCGACCACATCGCCATTTCCATGGCGCCGGTGTCGGAGGCGGGCACGATACCCACGCGGTAATCCGCCGGGATGCCGAGGATCGCCTTGGTGCGATCGATAGCTTCCTTCAGCCGCGCCTTGCCCGGTTTGGAGCGATGCGAGCGGCCGACCAGGGCTGCGTTAAGAGTTTCGGGGGTCCAGCCTGGACGCTTGGAGCACGGTCCAGACGAAAAAAAAGGCCGCGCGGGACGCACAGCCGGTGGATTAGCAGTCATCGGACATTCCTTCCAGAATGTTGCACCTCGTTGGGGAGGCGTGGCCCAACGACCGATATAAAGATTCGCGATTACCGGGTCAACCCGCAAACCTGCGACTTGTTGAATTGGCTAATGCGCAAGATTCGTTCGTGCTTCGCCGCTCCGTCATGGCCGGGCCGTCACCCTGAGCTTGTCGAAGGGGACACGGCCATCCGGTCTGCGGCCGTCCTGTTTGTCGGTAGTACAAACAATCGCTTCGCCGAGACCCGGCCGCTTTCGGGCATAGAAGCACGGGCGCGGCTGGCGCTCCAAGAATCGGCAACTGCACGATTTCCCTCTGGCAATTCCGCACCCGTTATAAGACACTGGGTTCGGCCCCGGGTACTCCTTCGTGCGGCAGTCGTTTCCCTCGGGAACCAGCCCATCAGGAACAGCGCCATGCCCGAAGTGCCGGAATCCGTCAACGACGATCCCCGACTCGCCATTGCCACGGACAAGGTGGCCTTCATCATCCTCAAAGCCCGCGAGTTCGACGTGAAGGAGGGCGACACCGATCCCGATTCCGGCTCCAACCCGTCCGACGACGGCGAAGCCGACGTGCTGGAAGACGGCCCCGGCGACCTTGCGCGGCAGGAATTGGTCGATGCCATCCGCGAACTCGACGCGGAGGAGAAGATCAATCTTGTGGCACTGGCCTGGGTCGGGCGCGGCACCTACGACATTAGCGAGTGGAACACCGCGCTCGACACCGCACGCACCGAGCACAACAGGCGCGCCGCGCAATACCTTCTGAGCCTGCCGCTGCTCGGCGATTATCTGGAGGAGGGCCTCGCCGCCTTCGGGGAAAGCATCGTGGACGGCGGCGACGAAGAGGCGCCGTTCAGGTCCTAGTGGAGCGGATTTGACATTCGCACCCCAGCACGGCGCAGGCACTGTAAGCGAATGTCAAATCCAATGCTCCACTCGAATCATATGTTTGCTAGTGGTCCTTTGATTCCAACATTCGCAAGAGTGCCTGGCGCAAATGGGATGCGAATGTTGGAATCGAATCACTAAACGTAGATCTCGCCGATCATATACAGCGCGCAGGTTCCCGTGATGACCGAGCGGACGCCGTCGTCCGTGCAGATCAGATCGCCGCCGCGCGCCGAGACTTGGCGCGCCTTCATGGTCTTCTTGGAAAGCGCTTTGGCCCAGTATGGCGTCAGGATGGTGTGCGCCGAACCGGTCACGGGGTCTTCGGGAACGCCCCTGTCGGGCGCGAAAAATCGCGAGATGAAGTCGTAGCCCTCGTCGCCCTTCGCGGTGGCAACCAAGCCCCAGAATCCGGCATCGCGCAGTACGCGGGCGATGTCGCCGCAATCGCGGATGGACCGGATGGTGGCGGGGTCGTTCCATACGGCCATCATGTAGCGCGATTTCAAGACCTCCTTCGGAGGCTCGACCGCAAGCGCGGCGCCGATACGTTCGCCGAGGTCCGCTGGGCTTTCCAACGGCTGCGAGGGCGAGGCGGGCAGCGACATCGAGATGCTGGCGTCGGCGTTGCGGGAGACGATCAGCTCGCCCGAATGGCGCGTCGTGAAGGTGACGGTGCCGAGTTCGGGCGCCAGAATCTCGAAGATGGTCCACGACGTCGCCAGCGTGGGATGTCCGGCGAGTTCGATCTCGGCCGCGGGCGTGAACCAGCGCAGGTCGTAGCGGCCGGGTGCGGTGTTCACGAAGAAGGCCGTTTCCGAGAGGTTGTTCTCGCGCGCGATCTGCTGCATCAGTCCCGCATCGATCCAGGTTTCGAGCGGAATGACCGCCGCGGGATTTCCCTGCAGCGGCTTGTTGGCGAACGCATCGACCTGCCAGAGCTTGAGTTTCATCGTCGTCTCCTTTCACGCGGTACGACGTTTTTGCGCACAGCGGCGAAGCGATTACCGGCCGACCTCGGCCCAGCAGTCGTCGTTTTCCCACACGCGCACGCGCGTTGCCGAGGCCACGCGATCGAGGAACCAGCGTGCGATAATCTCGGCCGTCGGATTGTCGAGCCCGGGAACCTCGTTCAGCAGCTTGTGATCGAGCTGGGCCACCAGCGGCGACATTTGCGCGTCGATCTCCGCGAAGTCCTTCACGAAGCCGCGTCCGTCCAGCGAACCTTCGGCCACGATCTCGACGCGATAGTTGTGACCGTGCAGATTCCGGCAACGGTGGCCTTCGGGCACCTTGGGCAGGAAGTGCGCGGATTCGAAACGATAGGAACGGCCGATGGTAGCGTGGGGCATGGGCATCTTTTTTCGTGGCGGAAACTTCGCGCCTTTTATGCCGGGCTGGCGCCGAAATCCACTATCGCCTGCGCGGGCACGCTGCTAGCGTCATTTTGCGCCCCACATCGTCCAGAGCACATCATGAGCGACGCCGCGGTTTTGCCCCAACGTCTGACGCGCGGCAACGGCTGGCTTTTGGCGGCGCTGGCGCTGGCCGCCGGGCTCGTGGCGCTCAATTGGGTGGGGTACGACGGCGCCGACGACCGCAGCTACGCGCTCGGGGCCGAAGCATGGCTGCGCCACTTCCCCGTGGCGGGAGCCGATCATTGGGCGACGCGCCATACCGTCGTGCTGCCGGTGGCGCTGTCGCTGGCACTCTTCGGCCGGCATGTCTTCGCGCTGGCCATTCCCAGCGTTCTCTATTTTTTCGGTTTTCTCGCCGTGAACCACCATTTCGCGCGCCGCATTTTGGGCGAGCGGGCGGGCGCGATCCTGGTGATGCTCTTGGCGGCGACGCCCGTCTTCGTGGTGCAGGCGACCTACATCAACACCGACATCGCGGAGGCGTTCTTCGCCTCGCTCTCGTTCTGGCTGTTCGTGGCGGCCGAGGGCAAGGCTAGGACTCTGTTCTGGTCCGGGACAACGGCCGGGCTGGCCTTCCTCACGCGCGAGACCAGCGCCGTGCTGCCCGTGTTCTTTGCCGCCTGCTTTTTCTTCGACAAGGCGCCTGCGCGCCGGCAGTACTTCTATCTTGCGCTCGGCTTTATCGCCGCCGTGGGTGCCGAGATGGTCTTCTTCGGCGCCATGACCGGAGACGTTTTCTATCGCTACCGGCTCGATGCCCACCACGATAGCGTCAGCCGTGTGCAGGAACTGCAGCACACCGCGCGGAGCGGCGGCACGCTCGATCGCCAGGGCAATCTCTCCGTCAGCGTTTGGGCCGATCCCTTTCTGATGCTGTTCGCCAGCCAGAAATACGGCCTCTTGTTCTGGCTCGCGATCCCCGCGGCGATCGCAGCATTCCGCACGCGCGCTTTGCCGGCGGTCGAGGGGCTTGTCGTACGGCGGGCCGGCCGGCTGATGCTGCTGTGGGTTGTCTTCCTCTCGCTCGCTTTCCCGATCCTCTACCTCGTGCCGCGCTATTACATCGTGCCCGCCTGGGCCGGAGTCTTGCTGATCGCCTACGCCGTCCATGTACTGTTGCTTGCCGACAGACGGCGCGCGGCGTTTGCGGCGGTTGCCGCGCTGGTGGTCGTCAACGCGCTGTCGCTGTATGTCGAGAATACCAACCCGCGCTTCGCCGAGCGGGCGCTGGTCGGCTGGCTGCAGCGCAATCCCGGCACGACGGTCCACCTCGATCCCGACATGGCGCGGCGTTCGGACTTGCTCGTCTCCTTCGCCGGGCTCGACGGCCGTGTCAGCGCGGCGCCGGCGCGAGCGGGCGATCTTTTCGTCTTCTCGCCGCGCAATCTGGAGCTTTGCAACGAGCAGGGTCTCTGCAGGCCGAAACAGAAGCTCTATCAGCCCCGGCCCGGCTGGACGAAGATCGCGGCCGTAACCGGTAAGCCGCGCGCCGTCGGGGGAATTCTGCGGGCGTTGCATTTGGCGGGATTCGTCCCGCGTCAGATCATGCTGAAGCTCGAAACGCCCGCGCCGGGGATCGCGATTTATCGCGTGCAATAGAGCGGCGTGCGCAAAAGTGTGTGCGGTTTTGCGCGGAAACGCCGCGACGATCAAAGAACTGGAGCAAAACACCGATTCGCTTGATGGCGTTTTGCTCCAGGACCCGCCCGCGGATCCGGGTTGGGGTCGGGACCCGCGAGCGGTCTCTCCACAGTGTGGATCCGCCGGAGTGTATCAGGCCGTGACCGAAACCGAACTGCCGGTTCCGGCGAACGCGTTAAGCAGCGACAGAACGGACGAATAAGGATTCGCCGTCGTACTGTCCTGAAGCGAGGTCAACGCTTTCTCGAAATCCGACGCGCTCAGCGTGCCGGAAGAAGAGGTATCAAGCGCCGAGAAATCGGTCTTGGCCTCTTCTGCGGTCCCGCCGTTCGAGGTGACGAAGCTCTCGAATTCGCTCTCCGATACGCTGTTATCGTTGTTCGTGTCGAACAGGTCGACGAGCTTGCTGCTGACATCGCTCGAAGAGTCGGTTGAGTCCCCTGACGGGGGCGGCCCGGGCGGCTGGCCCCCACCGGACGGCGGCGGAGGAGGCGCCTGGCTTTCCAGATCGCTCTCGGTGATGCCGTCGCTACCGGACTGGTTGAGCGTCGAATACAGGCTGTCCGCCTGATCCGTCGTGCCGCCGAGTTGCGTGAGGTAGTTCTCCAGTTCGGACTTGCTCACGGTGCCGTCCGAATTCGAATCCATCGCAGAGAACAAATTCTGCACGGGATTGGACGACGTGCTGTTTGTCGTGTCGCTGTCGGTCGTACTGGCGGTAGTGCTGCCGGTTGTGCTGGACTGGTTCTGCAGCCCGATTAGTGCGCCGAGGATCATACTCGACAGACTGGGCTTGGTGTTTCCCGTCAGCGGCGAAGCGGCAGTTTGGCTGGTCGACTTGTCTTCCTTCGAAGTGTCGGAGGTTGTCTCCAGCCTCGATAACAGGCTCGACAGGATCTGGGATATGCCCCCGGAACCGTACGCGCCTATGCCGGCTATGGACATGGTGGTCTCCTTGAGTAGCCGCGCGCAGGATGCGGCGGCAGGAAAGCCAAAAGCAGGCCGTGTGCCATGTCGCGCCGCGAAGATTGGCGGTATGCGGCGTCATCCGGCGGTAGCAGATACAATCGAGAGATAAAGCCAGCAGGAGTTGCCTGCCCGGTAGATTCGTGCCGGGTCAATCCGTGCGGGGACGCCTGGGCTGGTGCGGTCGAACCGTTCACCATACCTGCGGTTGATACGTGTTGTTACAATTGGGCCGCGGTGGACAATTTGCTCGGATTACTGACGGTCGCGCCGGTGGTATTTAAGAATGGGGGGTGGCGACTTGGCTGCGGGGCAGGGGTATCTGTTTCGCAGCAAAGCGGAGAGCCACGCTTGATGGACACGCCGCCGCGCCTCGGTCAGTCCGCCCCCGCCAAGACGGACGAGGGCTGCCATATTCTGCTGGTGGAAGACGAGCGCAACATGCGCGAGCCGCTGGCGGATTATTTCCAGCGCAACGGCTTCCGCGTGATGCAGGCCAGTCATGCGCTCGAGGCCCGCCATCTCTTGGCGCGCTACAAGTTCGAACTCATCATTCTAGACATCATGATGCCGGGCGAGGACGGGCTCAGCCTGTGCCGCTCCATCCGCGAGAAGCTCGACATCCCGACCATCCTGTTGTCGGCCAAGGCGGAAGAAACCGACAGGATCGTCGGTCTCGAGATGGGCGCGGACGATTACGTCGTCAAACCGTTCGCACCGCGCGAGCTGCTGGCGCGCGCCAAGGCGGTGATCCGCCGCGCGCAGTCGTTGCCGCGGTCGCGGCATCTGCCCGCGCAGAAGACCTTGCAGTTCGGCGTCTGGAAGCTGAAAACCGGCGCTCGCCAGCTTGTCGGCAAAGACGGTCTGGTGGTGCCGTTGTCGACGGGAGAGTTCAACCTGCTGATCGCTTTCCTCGAGCATCCGCGCATTGTGCTGTCGCGCGATCAACTGCTGGATCTCACGCAAGGACGCGAAGCATCGGCTTTCGACCGCAGCATCGACAACCTCATCAGCCGGGTGCGCAAAAAGATCGAAGCCGACCCGAAGAGCCCGACCTACATCCTGACGGTTTGGGGCGGCGGCTACTGCTTTGCGATGGACGTGCAGGTTATTTCATGAGGAAAGCGCGTCTGGACTTCGGCTCTTGGAGCACGTTCGGACAGACCGCTCTTCTGATCGTCGCGGCGCTGCTGGTCTCCCAGGTGTTCGCGTTCTTCGTCCTGCACAACTTCATCGATCAGTGGCAGCGCTCCGTCGTGCTCGGGCCGTCGATCGCCCATTTTGCCGAGGTTGCCGGGAATCTGCAGACGACCGCGCAGGACCGGCGGGAAAAGTTCCTCGACGGCGCCAGCACCGGGGGCAGCGAGTTCGTCCTGGAGCGGACGCTCGCCTTTTCGCCCATGTTCCGCGAGCGGCCTATCGAGTCAGAGCTTTCGGCGGCGCTGAACAAGCGCGGCGTCCGCTTCCTGTCGGTTTACGCGATGCGCCGCGGGGGGCCGTTCGACAAGCACCGCTGGCCCATGCACGAGGATGGTGCCCGCCCATTCCCGATGCGTTCGGGCGGCGCTCCGGCCGACGCGCTTGCGCCAGTGTTGGCGCCGCCAATCGGAGATTCCGGCCGAATGCCGCAAGGCGGCCCTCCCGGGTACTGGGCGCCGTGGCGCATGTTCGATCAGCATGCGGGCGGCCCGCCGCCCGGCCGGATGAACGAGGTCATCGGGCTCGCGGCGCTGCTGCCGGACGGCAACTGGCTGGCCGGCCGCTTCGTTGCCGTTCGTCCTTTGCCCGTGCTCCTGAACCCGATCTTCGTTTCCCAGATCGTGTTGTTCTCGATCCTTCTGTGTTGTTCGCTGTTCTGGGCGTCGCGGATATCCCGCCCGCTGCGTACCTTGTCGCGGGCCGCCGAGAGTCTGCGCCCGCAGGAGCAGCTCGAACCCATTCCGGTGACGGGGCCGCGCGACGTGCGCGCCGCGATCGCCTCGTTCAACACCATGGCGCAGCGCGTTCGCGACCTGCTTCAGGAAAAGGACCGGATGTTGAGCGCCATCGGTCACGACCTGCGAACGCCGCTGGCATCGCTGCGCGTGCGGGCCGAGTCCATGGAGCCCGAAAGCGAGCGCGAACGGGTAATCGAGACGATCGAAGAAATGAGCCGCATGGTCGAGGAGATCCTGGGCTTGGCGCGGCTCGGCCATTCGACCGAAAAGAAGGAACTGGTCGACCTCTCGGCTCTGGCCGATGCGCTGGTCGAGGAATACCGCGAGCTCGGCAAGGATGTGAGCTTCGAGGAGGCACCGCGCACGCCGCTCAAAATGCAGGCCGGGTTGGTGCGCCGCCTGCTGCGCAACCTGATCGACAACGCGATCAAATACGGCGAACGGGCGCGGGTATCGCTGCAGGATACGGGGCAGGCTGTCGAGCTTCGGGTCGATGACGATGGCCCGGGCATTCCGGAGGCCGAGATCGGCAATGTGATCGAGCCTTTCATGCGTCTGGAGAACTCGCGCAGCCGCGAAACCGGCGGCCTCGGCCTCGGCCTTTCCATCGCGCACGCCGTCGCCCTCAGCCAGGGGGCGGAGCTGGTCCTGCAAAACCGCGCCGAACGGGGCCTGCGCGCCATCGTGCGCTGGCCGGCTCCCTAGAGGCTACCGGCGCCTTCGGCCGGAGCCAACCCGCCGCCGCGGAAGCGGCCGGCAAAGCGTAGGTCTTACATAGTACCGAGCCGCGCGTGGCGCTTGGGGCCGAAAAAGTCTATGCTGCCGAAAAATGCGCGGGGGGTGGGCTATGCGCGTGTGGGGATGGATTTTGGCGGTCGTGGTCGTCGCGGGGTTGGCGACTGCGGCGGTGTATTTCGGATCGACGAGCACTCCGGCCGGGCATCAAGCGGTCGCGTCCGCGGCCTCTCAGCCCCAGGCGGCGCAGCCTTTCCTGCAGCGCGAGGCCCATCGTTTCGACGCCGGCTGGCATCGCCATCGGGCACAGTTCCGCAGCGTATCGGACTACTCGGCGCAGATGCGAACCAACCGTATCGTGGCGGTGATCGGCTTCCTCGTTTTCGTTCTCCTGACGCTTCCCAAGAATGCGCGCGGGGTCAAGGCTTTCTATCGCCAGATGATGGAGACCTCGCCGCTGCCGCCGGATGCGGGCGCCACAGACGGCAACAACCGGCGTGCCCGCAGGCTGCTGTTCTTCTATTTGCTGTTTCTTTTGTACCAGCTTGTGCAATTCCCGCTGACCTGGGGCCGCGACAACCAGGTTCAGTTCGTTTCCGATCTGTTGATCCAGACGTTCCTGCTCGTCGCCGTGGCGTGGTCGTATCATGTGCTCAAGCGCGGCATCGGCGAGCAGTGGGCGGGCGATTCCGAACGCCGCCGGGAGACTCTCGGCGCCAAGCTGGATGGCATCAACGTGCGCTGGCGCGATATTCGTGCCATGGCGCTGGGGGTGTTCGTCGTCGGCTTCACGCCCGCGCTGCTCTCGCGCCTGCCGGATTGGCTGGATACCCTGGTTGCCTTCAATCAGCGCGTGATGGGCGCCTGATCACAGATATTCCGGCTTGAATTTGCCGGCGAGGTCGATGGTATCGCCCGCCACGCGGAACTCGCCTTCGCCCTTGTAGTGGATGGTCTTGGGGTGCTTCACCGCGGGCGCCACGTGCGCCTTCACCACTTCCCAGACGAAGAAATTGTATTTCTCGATACGGCTGCCGTCATAGAGCCGGCATTCGAAATTGGCGTAGCACTCGGCGATCATCGGGGCGTTCACGATTTTGGCGGGCGCCTTGGTCAGCTCGAATTTCTCGAATTTGTCGATTTTGCCGCCCGTGCAGTTGCCGACGCCCACCACCGCCTCGGCCAGATCCGCGGTCGGCACGTTGATGACGCACTCGCCCGATTTGCGGATCAGTTCGAAGCTGTGATTGGCGTTCGAAATGATGCAGCCGAACAGGGCGGGGGTGAATTCCATCATCATGTGCCAGCCCATGGTCATGATGTTGGTTTCGCCCTTCCACGCGGAACTGACGAGCACGATCGGGCCCGTCTCCAGATGCCGCCGGATCTGTTCGAGGGGATAGTCGTGCTTGGTGTATTTTTTCATCGCCTTCACCGTTCGTCATGGGTGGGCCAGGGGCGGTTATGTCGATTAAAGGGCAAATGGGCGCGGGCGAAAATAGAATTCACGCCTCTGCTCGAAGTTCCGGGCGCGGGCAAAGGCCGTCGCGTCACCGGACCGCCGATGTCGTCGCGCCGGGCAGGGTGAAGACGGGAGATCGTGTATGCGGCGATCACGTGTCCCGTTCGGCCAGCACTTCCTTCGCAGCCGAAAGGCCGTTCAATGCCGCGGGAAAGCCCGCGTAAACGGCCATTTGCATGATCGTTTCCACGATCTCATCGCGGGTCACGCCCACGTTCAAGGCCGCGTTGATGTGCACCTTCAACTGAGGGCGCGCATTGCCCATCGCAGTCAGTGCCGCGACCGTCGCGATTTCGCGCGCACGGAGGTCGAGCCCGGTGCGGCTATAGATGTCGCCGAAGGGGAATTCGATGAGGTATCGCGCAAAATCGGGTGCGATATCGGCCAGCGAGTCGACGACCTTTTGTCCGATTTCGCCGTCAATTCGCGCGAGCGCCTTCCAGCCGCGCTCAAGGCGTTCATTGTCTGCCATGTTCGTCTCCGGGAATTGTGCGCCGCTATTCCGCCACCCGCGTGTCGAGCATCGCCGAGCGCTTGTCGCGCAGGGCGTTCTTCATGCTTTTCTGCAGGCGGTCGAAGGCGCGCACTTCGATCTGGCGCACGCGCTCGCGCGAAATCCCGAACCGGTGCGACAGCTCTTCCAGAGTCTCCGGTTCGTCCTGCAGGCGGCGGGCGCGGATGATCTCGCGTTCGCGCTCGGGCAACTCGCCCAGGGCGGCATTCAGAAGCTCGCGGCGCTCGTCGACCTCCTGGCTCTCCGCCATGCGGGTTTCCTGGTCGAGCGTCTCGTCGGGCAGCCAGTCCTGCCATTCGGATTCGGAATCGGAACGCAGCGGCGCATTGAGCGAAGAATCGGGCGCCGACAGCCGCCGGTTCATGTTGACGACTTCGGTCTCCGAGACGCCGAGCTGGTCGGCGAGCGTGGCCACGTGCTCGGGCGTGAGGTCGCCTTCCTCGATGGCGCTGATCTTGTTCTTGGCCTTGCGCAGGTTGAAGAACAGTTTTTTCTGGTCGGACGTTGTGCCGATCTTCACCAGGCTCCACGAACGCAGGATGAATTCCTGAATGGAAGCCCTGATCCACCACATCGCATAGGTGGCGAGCCGGAAGCCGCGTTCGGGATCGAAGCGCTTGACCGCCTGCATCAGGCCGACATTGCCTTCGGCGATGATCTCGCTGGTCGGCAGGCCGTAGCCGCGATAGCCCATGGCGATTTTGGCGACGAGCCGCAGGTGGGAGGTGATGAGCTTTTTGGCCGCGTCGGCGTCCTCATGCTCCTTCCAGCGCTTGGCGAGCATGTACTCTTCTTCCGGTGCCAGAAGCGGAAACTTCCGGATCTCCGAAAGGTAGCGTGACAGGCCGCCCTCGCCGTGAAGCGCGGGAAGCGCGCGGCTGCTCATGACCGCTTATCCTTCTCGGCCGGCGCCCAAGCGCGCCGATCCACCCACTTCTATGCCAAGGAGGCCGACAAACAAAGTAAACGCCGTCAAGCGCCCCCACGGCACCAGATTTAGGAGCGCTTATGGCTTTTTCAAGGTCCGCAGAGCATTCAGTAATTCGGCCATATCCGCAGGCCATTCCGACTGGAATCGCAGCGTCTTGTGCAGGCTGGGGTGCTGGAAGCCCAAAAGCCAGGCATGCAGTGCCTGCCGCGGGAAATTCGTCACCGTCTCATAGACCCCTGTCTCCTCGGGCGTTTTGGCCCGCGGCGCCTGCCGCGCCCGGCCGTAGGAGGGATCTCCGATCAGAGGGTGACCCAGATGGGTCAGATGCACGCGAATCTGGTGCGTGCGGCCGGTTTCGAGGCGGCATTCGATCAGCGAGGCGAGCGGGCGCGTCTCCTCCCCGAATCGCTCCAGAACGCGATAGCGCGTACGGGCTTCCTTGCCGCCCGTGCGCATCACGCCCATGCGCTTGCGGTCGAAGGGGTTGCGGCCGATCTGCGTCTCGATCAGCCCTTCGCCCAGGCGCGGACTTCCCCACACCACGGCGTAATAGGCGCGCTCGATGGTGTGGTTGGCGAACTGTTTGGCCAGCGAACGCATGGCACGCTCGTTCTTGGCTGCCACCAAAAGCCCGCTGGTATCCTTGTCGAGGCGGTGGACGATGCCCGGCCGCGCCACGCCGCCCACGCCGGCAAGCGAATCGCCGCAATGGGCGATCAGGGCGTTGACCAGCGTGCCGTCCGGATTGCCTGCCGCCGGATGCACCACCAGTCCCGCGGGCTTGTCGATGACGATGAGGTCCTCGTCCTCGTAAACGACCGTGAGCGGGATGTCCTGGCCCTGCGGCTTTGCAGGCAGGGGCGCCGGCACCTCCACGATGTAATGTTCGCCTTGTTTGACCCTGTGGTTCCCGTCTTTTATCGTCTCGCCGCCGCGACGCACGCGGCCTTCGTCGATCAGCTGTTTGAGACGGGATCGGCTCATGTCCGAACAAGCGGCAGCCAGGAACCGGTCAAGTCGGGCGCCGGAATCGGTCGAGGCAACGGTCGCGTCCCGCGAGGAAGAGGAAGCCGTGTCTGAATCTGAATTTGAAGCCATGCCCGAAGTCGCTGAAGTCCCTGTCGACCCGAAATCGGCGCTAGGCTACCGCCTTATGCTGGGCTCCGTCATCTTTCTTGGCGTCCTGATCGTCGTCGGCATCACGGTGCTGATTGTCGGCTTCGTCAAGGGCTGGGGCACCGCCAAGCCCGCACCGGCGAGCCCGATCGCCAGCTTCCACAAGCCGGTGGATATGGCTCTGCAGGCCGGTTATCGCATCCTGTCGAGCGATACCCAGCCGGGCCGGCTGATCCTGCACATCCGCTCCGACGCCTCCGACGAGATTTGGGTGATCGACACCAACGACGGCCATATCGTCGCGGTGGTTCACGGCGAAGTGCCGAAGTAGTGGATCTGCTCTTTCCCGCGCCGCTCCGCGCCCGGATGATCGCCGCGGCGCGTGTCGCCTTCCCGAACGAGTGCTGCGGTCTCATGGAAGGCGAGCGCGCGGGCGAGACGATCCGCGTCCTGGCGCTGCACCCTACGGCCAATCTCGCCGGCGACCCCGCCGCCGGATTCGAGATCGACCCCGCCGCGCATATTGCCTTGCGCTGCACGTTGCGCGGCACGGGGCGGTCCGTGGTCGGCTGCTACCATTCCCATCCCAACGGCCGGCCCACGCCATCGGAGCGCGACCGCGCCAGCGGTTGCGAGGAGGGGTTTGTCTGGGTCATCGCCGCGGTGGCGGGCGGCGACGTGACCCTGGCGGCATTCGAAGGTCCTTCGTTCCGCGCTCTCCCTCTGGTGCCGGATATCTGAGCCGGTTTGCGGCGTCCTCGGCGCGCCCTTATGATCGGCCCGATAGAGGAAAGGGCGGGCCATGAAACGCACTCTTTTTGCCTGCTTCCTATTCGCGCTGAGCTGCGCCGTGTCGGCGGGGGCGCAATCGAACGGCAACTGGATTCCCGAATCCGCCGTGGTGCTGCAGCTCGATAAGATGCTCCATCAAAGGCCGGTCCCGGGCCTGGGCGGAAATAGGGCCGCCGCGCTCGACGATTATGCGCGGTACTACACCGGACTGACCCAAGGCGGCCGGATGGTGATCTACGGCGTCTTCCTGTCTTCGGATCCGGCGCACTACCCACCCGGGCTTTATATTGTCGACGCCCGCCGGATGCCCGCCATGACGGGCGGCGGATGCACGCACCTTCAGCTTTGGTACGACGTCGAAACGGCGAGCGTCACGCAGTTTCGGTGCTACGGCCTTGGCTAAGGACTGTGCCCGAGGCGGGGGCGGGGCAACTTGCCACCGCCGTCTTCCTCCCGCTATAAGCACGGCCCGCCGCTTGCTCCCATCGTCTAGCGGTTAGGACGCGGCCCTCTCAAGGCTGAAACACCAGTTCGAGTCTGGTTGGGAGCGCCAATTGCGCGGGCATCCCCGGAGAGAGAACGGCATCATGCTGAGACGGTTCTTGGGCATGGCAGCGACGGCATTTTGCCTCGCCGCCTCTGTATTCGCGGCACAAGCGGCCGACACGTCCTCGACGCCCGCAATCCCGGCAAAGCCGGACTCGCGCTTCGTCCAGCCCTTGCCGCTCGATTTCAACGATCACGACGGCTTCGTCTCGATCTTCGACGGCACGCTCGACGGCTGGGAGGGCGACAAGCGCTTCTGGAGGGTCGAGAACGGCGTGATCGTCGGCGAGAACAGCCAGGCCAATCCCAGCGGCAATTCCTATCTCACCTATCGCAAGCTGACTGCGCACGATTTCGATCTGCGGCTCGAGATCAAGGTCGAGAACGGCGGCGGCAGCGGCGTGCAGTATCGCAGTCGCTTGGGCGTTCCCTGGCGCAGCAAAACCCCGCCCGCGGTGCTCGCCAATATCGGGCCGTACAATTCCGCGCTCATGCTCACCGGGCCGCAAGCCGATTTCTGGTATCCCGTGAATCCGAAATCGTTCTCCTACAACGGTCAGGTGTTTGCCGAGAATTCGCCGATGGGCATCGAGGCGTGGCTGGGGCAGGTGGTGCGCCAGTCCGGCGGCGACCAGACGAAGAAAAAGCTGGTGGGTATGATCGCCCCGCCCGAACAGCTCACGGGCCACGTCAAGATCAACGACTGGAACGAATACGAAATCATCGCCCGCGGCGGCGTTTTCCTGCACATCCTCAACGGTCAGTTGATGGCCGTCCTGATCGACGACGATCCCAAATCGACCAACCAGCTTCCGGGCCTGTTCGGTCTGGAGATCGAGAACGTCACCAAGGTCTCGGCGCGCAACATCTGGGTGCGCAAGCTGAACTGACCCGGCCCGTCAATCGTAGCGCGGGATCGGGCCGTTGTGCGGTGTCTTGCGGTCGAGCCTCACGGCCACTGCGTCGACATAGCACCAGCCCCAGCCTTCGGGCGGATCGTAGCCCTCGATGATCGGGTGGCCGGTGGCATGGAAGTGCTTGGTGGCGTGCCGGTTCGGCGAAGAGTCGCAGCAGCCGACATGGCCGCAGGTCCGGCACAGCCGCAAGTGGACCCAGCGCGAGCCGGTCTTCAGGCACTCCTCACAACCGAGCGCGCTCGGCACCACATCGCGGATCGTATCCTTGTGAGAGCATTGGGCGGTCATTGCGCCCCCGCTGCGGCCGGTTGGTTGGCGAGCCAGCCGTGAAGTTTGGCGACGACTTGTGCGCCTTCGCCCACGGCCGCCGCCACTCGTTTGACCGAGCCGGAGCGCACGTCGCCGATGGCGAAGACGCCGGGCACGCTGGTTTCGAGCGGATCGCGCGTTTCGCCGCCGTTCGCCGCTACGAAGCCTTTGCCGCAAAGCTTGATGCCCGATTGCGTCAGCCAGTCGGTGTTGGGGTCCGCGCCGATGAACAGAAACAGGTGGCGGATGGCGTGCCGCGTTTCCCCACCGGAACCGTCGCGCCAGCGCACTGCCTCCAGCACGCCGCCGTCGCCTTCGAGCGCGGTGACTTCCGCGCGCACCAGCACTTCGATATTCGGCTGCGCCGCGATCCGGTCGATCAGATAGCGCGACATGGTGGCCTCCAGCGGGCGCCGCGCCAGGAGCCACACTTTCGCGGCGTGACTCGAAAGATAGACCGCCGCCTGGCCCGCCGAGTTTCCCGCTCCCACCAGGGCGATTTCCTGCTGCGAGCAAAGCTGCGCCTCCAGCGGCGAGGCCCAATAGTGAACCGAAGAACCGTCGAATTGCGCCAGATTGTCGAGCGCCAGCCGGCGATAGCGCGCGCCCGTGGCGATGATGACGGCGCGGGATCGCACACGCTCCTCGTTCGTGAGATGAAGCACGAAGCCGTCGTCGTCTTTGTTCAATCGCTGAACTTCGTCGGGGATCGCCATCTCCACGCCGAACTTCTGCGCCTGGTTGAAGGCGCGTGCCATCAGCGCCATGCCGGAAATGCCGGTGGGAAAGCCGAGGTAGTTTTCGATGCGGGCGGAAGCGCCCGCTTGCCCGCCGAAGGCGCGGCAGTCGAGCACGATGGTCGAAAGCCCTTCGGAACCGGCATAGACCGCGGCGGCGAGGCCCGCCGGTCCCGCGCCGACGATGGCCACGTCGTAGAGCCTGGTTTCGTCGACGGCCCGCACAAGTCCGATGCAGCGTGCGAGCTGTTGCTCGCTCGGATTGTGCAGCACCTCGCCGTTGGGGCAGAGCACGATGGGCACGTCGTCGGGCCCGGCGGCGAAGCGTTCCAGGATCGTGCGTGCCTCGGGATCGCTGTCCGGGTCGAGGGTTTGATGCGGGTGGCCGTTGCGCGACAGGAAGCCGTCGAGCCGCAGCACGTCCCCGGCACCTGTCTGGCCCACGATGACCGGCCCGCCAACCCGGTCCTGGATCAGTCCGACGCGGCGCAGGATGAGCGCGCGCATGATCCGCTCGCCCAGTTCCGCTTCGCTGATGAGGATGTTGCGCAGCATCTGGGGGGGAATGACGAGCACGTCCGTCGGGCCTTCGGCCCGCGAATCCACCAGATAGGGGCGCCCGGAAAGCTGGGCCAGTTCGCCGGCGAACGAGCCGGGGAGATGCACCGCGATCGGTTCGCTGCCATCGGGGGCGTCGCGCTCGGTCACGATGACCTTGCCCGACGTGATGACAAAGGCTGCGCCGTTTCCCGTTTCGCCCGCACGCGCCAGATACTCGCCGTCCGCATAGGAACGCTCGTCGCCGAAG
>Ga0187810_10000091_pt1 | contig 41258 bp, 30 predicted proteins | sample NC_wetland_sal_i_9_FD_132963 | JGI IMG/M metagenome (GOLD analysis project Ga0187810, IMG submission 132963) | Wetland sediment microbial communities from Neuse River Estuary, North Carolina, USA - ASW_5 | ecosystem: Environmental > Aquatic > Freshwater > Wetlands > Sediment | place: USA: North...
CATGATGGGGAACAACAAAGTGCTGACGCTGCGTTGCGGACAAGGCCGTTGGGCCACCAGAGTTCCGGGTTTTTGATCCGGAGTTTGAGAGAGGCTGTGGGCGAGTGGAGGGTGATCATATCCTCGGCCACGACTTTGCCTTCAAAAACGACGGCGATGCTGGCTTTCAGATCGTTGGCCTGTCCGAGTAGGTCGATGAGGATGTCCAAGTCGCAGAGGTTCTTTTTATGTTGTTGGTGGATGGTGACGTCTGCGATGCGGGCGGTGGACCAGCCGACTAACTCGATGTCGCGGGATATGCCGCAGGGAACCAAGGCGGGGCCCCAGTCCCAGCCGAGGTGGTAGGCGGGTTTGCGAATCCAGGAGACTTTCCCGACGGAGCCGGGTTGTTCGCATCCGGCGAGGGTGCCGTATTCCTTTTCGAAAGGTTCGTGGTAGTGAAGGGGTGAGTCGAAGGAAATGTCGATGGTGTTGAGTCCTTTGCGGAGGTTTTTTTTCACCGGGAATTCCCACTGGCGATGAAAGTTATTGGCGGTGCCGATCCGTGTGCCGTTGATTCGGATGGTTGCGAGGGTGTCGAGGCATTTGCAGCGGAGAATGATGTTTTCCTCGGAAAGGAGGTCTTCCTTCACTTCAAAGGTTCTGCTGAAAATCCATGTGCGCTCGGCCAGAGGGATGATCTGCTTTTCGTTGTCGCGCGCGAGGGGGTCGGAGATTTTTCCGGCGTGGAGGAGGGCTGTAAGGTTGCTGCAGGGGATGTGGGCGGAAACACGATATCGGCGGGATTTGTCTTCGAGTTTCCATGGACCGTTCAGGGAGTGGATGAGCATGGGATTTAAGGGCGGATTTGTTGACACTTAGGCCTGTTCGCATGGGGAAGCAAGTTCTATCTTCACGAGCTTTTTCTTTGCCAATTCACTGTGGCGCTCTATTGAAATCGAATGGGTTCGTTACTCCGTTGCGTTCTTTTTTTATGGCTTGCTGGCTGGTTGGGGTTGCCTCTGGGTGTGTGTGGGGAAATCACGGTGGATGGCTCGGTGCGGTTTCAGACGATGGAAGGTTTCGGGCTCGGGTTGGCGGATCATGTGGTGAAGGAGGCGTCGACGAATTCCGTGTGGCAGTCGATTTATGCCCGTGATTTGGGTTTTTCTGTTTTGAAAGTCGAGTTGTCGGCCCGTGTGCTGGGAACAGCGGTGAGTGATTCCGATCCCCCTGTTTTCACTCAGTCGAGTGAGGAGGATCAAAAGTTTTTTTCTTTCACTCCGGAGATGAAGGCTCAGGCTGAGTTGGCTCGGAAATTGAAGACGCAGACACTTGATCCATTGAAAGTGGTGGCGACTTCGAAGACGGCTCCGCATTGGCTCAAGACGGGAGCTTGGGAGGCACATCACGGACGGTATTCCTGTGGGGGGATGTTGAAGAATGACCAGCAGAGCTTGACTCAATTCGGTCTGTATCTGGCATCCTACGCGGTTGCGTGGGAGCACGCTGCGGGAATTGGAATTTCGTCTCTGGGGATTCAACGGGAGCCGCGTTTCCAGTTGGATGAGGAGAGCATGGAAATTTCTTCAACTGATTTTCCGGACGCCATCGTGGCGGTGGGTGATGCGCTGGCAAGATGGAAATTGGGTGTGAAAATTCATGCTCCGGAGGATGTGGGGGTGGGATCTCCGGACAATATGTGGCCGTTGACGGCTCAGTTGGATTATATGGATCAGATTCGGAAGAAACCCGAGGCATTCAAGTATATAGGAGAGTGGGCGACGCATGGTTTTGCGGGGAACAAGATGATGGAGGATGGGGAGATCAATCGTACGGGTTGGACCAGGTTTTGGGAGGCGGTCCGTGAGGATGGGAAGAAGGTCTGGGTGACAGAGGCTTCCATTGGTTCGGGCGTCTGGGATGGGGAAAAGGGCCCTGTTTTTGTTGCGGAGTCGATTTATGAGGCGGTCACCAGCGGTCAGGCATCGCTTTGGGTCGGGTGGTTGCCGGAGCAAGATCCGATACCAGAACCCAAGGAGGAGAATTTACAGGGGCTGCGCTCTCGTTTTCGGAATGCGACTTCGGATGAGCTGGAGTTTGCCTCGAGTTTAATGGGGGCGCGTCTGGCTGCGGTGGCGCATTATTCCAGGTTTATCCGCCCGGGCGGGGTGCGGGTGGAGACGGTGGCTGATAAGGATGCCGGTGTCATCCAGTCTAGTGCGTATTATCATCCCCGGCAGGGGGGGATCACGGTCGTTTTGATCAATTCATCCAGTCAGGATCAGGCGATCCATCTCAAGTTTAAGAATCTTCCCCGTTATTCCGGTATGAGGCTCTATCTTTCCAGTGCGGTGCCCGAGAGAAATTTTACTCGAATGCCGGATGTGAAGTTAGTGGATTGGATGGGTGAGGTGCATCTTCCTCCGCGTAGCATTGCAACGCTGACGACTTTGGAATGATGGGTGCTAGGTTTGTGAATAATTTGCGAATAACCGTGAATATTTCAGCTTAAGTGTTTTTGTTTTAGATGCTTACCTTCTGTTTTTACATGTTAGTAAGGTTTCTTGTGAAGTGAGGTCGCGCTGAATGCATGAGTAGTTCGGTGAATATTGTGCGCGATTTTTATTATAAACGGTATCGTAATCACAACGACTTCCAGACAGATTTCCAGAATCGATTCAGTCAAGACAAGTCTTCAGAAAAAAGTTTGCGGGAATCCACTTTTGAGCTTTCCCAGCGGCTTGCGAAATCTTAAAACAACACTCCCCTTTTTTTCATGAAAAATGCCGCTGTCATCGACGATCCTTCTGCCCTCTGGGAGCAAATCTGCGTCGAGTTGCAGAAGCAAATTTCTCCGGATGCCTTCAAACGCTGGTTTGCCCCGGTGAAGGCTGTATCCGGTGATGGTTCCAGTCTTCTTCTCAAGGTGGAAAACAGCATCTACCAATTCTGGATCGAGGAAAACTACCTGCCCCAGTTGAAGTCGGCTGCCGAGCTGGTGACGGGCAAGGTCATGCAATTTCTCTTTGAGTGTGAGACGACAGCCGTTCCGTCCAAGGTGGATGTGGAAACGACTCCGGTGGATGGTGATACGACTCATATATCCAGTTGTGAACTGATTCATCGCTACACCTTTGAAAGCTTTGTTGTCGGTGTGAACAGCCAATTCGCCCATGCGGCGGCCCTTGCCGTGGCGGAACGTCCGGCGACGACCTATAATCCTCTTCTCATCCATGGAGCAGTTGGATTGGGGAAGACGCATCTTCTGCACGCGATAGGCAACCGCATTCTCTCCCGCAAGCCCCGAGCCAGGGTCGTCTACGTTACCTCGGAGCAGTTCACGAATGAATTTGTCACAGCGATTCAGCACGGTGAATTGGCGAAATTTCGCAAACGTTACCGCCAGATAGACGCTCTCTTTATTGATGACGTTCAGTTTTTCGCGAAAAAGGATCGGTCGCAGGAGGAGTTTTTCCACACGTTCAACGCGCTTTACGATGGCTCGAAGCAGATTGTGCTTTCCAGTGACGCCCCTCCCGGTGAAGTTCCCGATCTGGAACGTCGGCTGGTTTCCCGTCTCGAGTGGGGACTGACGGCTGAGTTGCAACCGCCCGATATTGAAACCCGGCTGGCGATTCTCAGGAAAAAATCTTCGACCATGCATGTGCGTTTGGGGGATTCCGTGCTGCTTTTCATCGCCGAGCGGATCAAGGCAAACGTCCGACGACTCGAAGGAGCCTTGAACCGTGTGGCGGCTTGGGCGGCCTTGCATGACCGTCAGATTACTCAGGCTCAGGTGGAGGAACTCCTCCGGGACATCATTCAGCTTGAAACGAAACATGTGGTCACGATTGAGGCCATTCAGCGTCGTGTGGCTGAGGCGTATGACATGCGTCTGGCCGATATGACGAGCAAGCGTCGCCCGGCGAATATTGCCATTCCCCGCATGTATGCCATGTATCTTTCCCGCAAGCTTACGCCGAAATCCCTTCAGGAGATCGGGGAGGCGTTCGGAGGTCGTGACCATGGAACGGTTTTACATGCCGTCAAAACCGTCGAGCAGAAGATGGAGGTCGATCAGCAACTTCAGATGCTCCTTCAGTCTCTCATCACCAAGCTCGAGACCCAGCCGGACAAGAGCTGAGCGGTTCGTCCTGCTTTCTATTCTCGAAAATCGACTAGCTCAATGAGCGGGCCATGAGGGCTTTTGATTCTCAACTTCCCGTCCATCACTTAACGGCTTGAGGAGTCTGGGGCTTTTTGTCGCCTGCTGGGATTTTTCCGGGAGAGGCGGGAAGGGGTGTGGCTGCTTTGCTTCGTTCAAATGCTCCGGGAAGTTGTTCATGCAGCGAACTCTTCATGCTGTCTTTACTCGCACAAGTGGCGATCATGTCCGGGTTTTTACTGCCGCTGAGATCGGCGATGAGTTGCAACGCATAGCCATTGGGAGGAACGATTTTGTTTCCATCGGTATAAGTCAGCACGGCTTGAATCTGTCCGCCTTTACGGGAAAGTTTACCATCGTAGATTCCCCGGTGGAGGGCAAAGGTGACTTCATCCGTTCCCACGCCGCTCATCATATTTTCCATGGCAGCTCCGGTGATGAGTTCACCTTCGGTCGTGAGGATGGCGCAGCCTCTTTTAGGACCTTTTGCCGAACTCTTTTCGAGTGCTGTTTGACGGGCAAGGCTCATTCCATCTACGTACTTTTTTGAAAGAGGAGATTCTTGAGCATGGTCATGATCACAGCAACCGTGGTCATGACGAATTCCAAGTTCTTCGGCCTGCCCTTTCCCAAGGAATGCCCCCGGCAACATTTCGCGGGCCGTGGTTTGAATGGATTCCTTGGATTTACAAAAACTTATGATCGCAGCATCCCCTTGAGGCGAGGTGTAATCGGTAATGACATCCCGGCAGAGGCCGCAGCAGGTGACGGGACTTTCTGTAGGCGTATAGACGACAACGGCTCCAATGTGATTCTTTGTGCTGTCTCCCAATTTCCCATCCGATACGGCTCCTGCGATGGCATTGCGTTCCCCGCAAGTAACACTACGGTTTGTCTGCTTGTGCGTTTCGCGGTTGGCGCCAGAAAAAATTCCCACAGGACGATTTTCTTCATCGACGATGAGTATGGCGGCTCCCACTTTAAAACCGCTATTATGTGGATCGGCATGCGTACTGGCTTCCGCTGCCTTGGCCTTTAGCTCTTTGAGCAAACGGTTGTCATCACGGGTGAGATAAGAGGCTGCAGGAGATTCGGCCAGTTTGGCTCCATCCAGAGGAACTCCGTCTACTTCGATTTGATTCGCACTTTTTTGTGAGGCTTTTGTCGCTTCGGTCATGGTGGTGGTTACCGTATATGGATTCAGGTGTTCGTCTGAGATCGTCAAGGGAGAGGGAGAAGGGCTAGATCGCTTCGGAAAGTTGGACGACGGCTTCAACCGGAACGCTGGCTTCCTGCGCCAGTTGCTGGGCCAGGAGAACATCGTAGTCGATTTTTCGCAATGAGATGGTCTGGGCCTCTGAATCATACAGGGCGTAGCCGGGACGATAATCGCCGCCCGAGGGTTTCCCGACCGCGCCGGGGTTGACTAGATAGCGATGTTCCGGCTTCAGGTGAATGTCGCTGTAGGCCCCCATATGGATGGGCTGGCTGTCAACTGCAACCTGAGGAACACGGGTGTGACCGTAAAAGGCCAGTTTCACTTTCAAAGCGTCGAAGGCTTTGGCGGCATTCAGGGTGTTGTAAATCGGCTCAAAAGTCTCGGGTTGCCACGGGTTGGCGTGAAAGATCGCAAAGCGGTCCTCCTGTAGGAGAAATCCCGTCTCGATATTTGTTTCGAGGTTTTTTCTCCCGGAAGGATTTTCACGGACAGACCGGACGGCGGCATCCTCTTCGCCCCATGTCCAGATTTCGAGTTCGCCTTCCCTCAGGAGTTTGTGGCAAGCCTCCCCTTGTCCGTAGACCCCGTAGACGTCGCCCAGACAGATGAGACTTTCCGCCGCCTGTTTTTCCACGTCCTCCAGAACGGCTTTCAAAGCGGTCAGATTGCCATGGATGTCTGAAAGGATAGCGTACTTCATATAATAATACCCAATGAGCCACTCCATCTTCTTTGTCAAGATTCCTGCTGCACTTGGGCGATCACCTCGCCGGGGAAGTGCAAGCGGTAGGGAAAGCCTTTTTACACATGTTTCTCCTGATTTTCGTGGATCGGGGGGGGATATAAAATGCTTGCCATCTGAAGTTTTATTAATAGAATTATGATTCTATTAATGGAACAGTTTGATTTTCAATCTCTCCTCGGGGTTCATTCTACATCGCCAGCCTTTACGCGTGGTATGGCGGTGCTCGCGTTGCTGGACAGCAAGCCCCGGCAGACCTTGGATGAGATTGCCCGGGCCGTGAAATTGCCCAAGGCGTCGGCCTTTCGTCTCCTGGAATCAATGCAACAGGCGGGGCTTGTCCGCAAGACACCGGCGAAGCAGTACGTGCCGCTGTGGGTTTTGCGACCCGCGACAAACGAACGGGTGTTGTATCGCGACCGAATCCGGGGAATCCTGTCGGAGCTGGCGACCCAGACGGGTTGCACCGCCGAGTGGTATGAGTCCGAATCGAGTGGGCTGAAGCTAGTGGTGCAGCAGCGATCCGAAGGGGAGTTGCAGGTGAGTGCGCGGCCCGGTTACATCCGTCTTTGGGGGGAGGAAATGGATGCGGTGGCTTGTTTGGGATATGCCTTTGATGTGGCAGCTCCACAGCCAGCCAAAACTCTGCGGGCTTATGAAGCCAACGGTCGGAAGCGTCCGCTTTTGTTAAAGCGGGCGTTGGAGCGCATTGCCAAAGCCCGGACGGACAGTCATGCCTGGGATGCCTTTTATAATACCAACGGGGTGCGTCGTTTTGCCGTGGCTGTTATGGACAATCAGACTTTTCGCGGTGTGCTGGCACTGGCGGAAGGGTTTCATTTTCTTGAGAAAAAGTCGTCTCCTGAGTTTTTCATTCAAAAAATAACCAAGGCTCTGTCAAAAATATGAGAATCCTATACATCGACATCGACAGCCAGCGCCCCGACCACCTCGGGTGCTATGGCTACCACCGCAACACCTCACCGGCCATGGATCAGATTGCCCGCGAGGGGATTCTCTTCCGCCGGGTTTATACTCCGGATGCGCCGTGTCTGCCTTCGCGGACGGCGTTTTATTCCGGGCGGTTTGGAATCCAGACGGGTGTGGTGGGGCATGGCGGGACGGCGGCTGAGCCGAAGATTGAGGGGCGGTATCGCAGTTTTCGTGACAGATTTGATGATCAGGGGTTGGCTTGCCAGTTGCAAAGGCTCGGGTTTCATACGGCGATGATCAGCCCGTTTGGGCAACGTCATGCGGCGTGGCATTTTTATGCCGGTTTCAACGAAATTCATAATACGGGACAAGGCGGTATGGAGTCGGCAGAGGTGGTGCAGCCGGTCGTCGATCAATGGATGCGAGATCATGCGGCCAAGGATAACTGGTATCTTCACATCAATTTCTGGGATCCTCACACGCCCTATCGAGTTCCCCTGGAGTATGGGAATCCCTTCGCGAAGGATTCCCTTCCGAAATGGTTGGACGACGATGCTCTCATCAAGCGGCATAACAAAATGACGGGGCCGCATACGTCTCTTGATATTGCCATGTACGGCGACGCCGAGGAGCCGGATCGCTTCCCGCGGCATCCGGGGAAAATCACGGATAAGGCCGGTATGCGTCGGATGATCGATGGTTATGACACGGGCACGCGATATGTGGATGACCAGGTGGCGAGGATTGTCACGGCTCTCAAGGCGGCGGGTGTTTATGAGGATACGGCCATCATCATTTCGGCTGACCACGGGGAGAACCTTGGTGAGTTGGGGATCTACGGCGAACACGGCACGGCGGATGACGGCACGTGCCACATCCCGCTCATTATTAAATATCCCGGAGGAGCAAAAGGAGTCATGGATCACGGTCTCCACTATAATCTTGATTTGGCACCGACGTTGATGGACTTGCTCGGTGGCAAGAAGCAGCCGCTGTGGGATGGGCGGTCTTTTGCCTCGGCGATTCGATCCGGGGTGGAATGTGGTCGGGAGAGTTTGACGGTCAGTCAATGTGCGCATGTCTGCCAGCGGTCCATTGTATGGGATCGGTGGCTCTACATGCGAACTTATCATGACGGTTTTCATCTTTTCCCGCAGGAGATGCTTTACGATCTGATAGAGGACCCGCACGAGCAGAGCGATCTGGCGGGTAAGCATCCCGAATTATGCCAGGAAGGTGCGTGGAGGTTGAGCCAGTGGCATGATGAGCAGATGCAAAAGCTGGCGCAGGTTTCGGAGAATGTCGTCGATCCTCTCTGGACGGTTATACGCGAGGGTGGGCCGTTTCATGCCAATCTGGAATCAGGACCCGGGCAGCCGGGTGTTGCCGGACTTTTGCGTTATATCGAACGTCTTGAAAAAACCGGACGCAAGGATGGAGCTGATCAGTTGCGAAAAGAGTATGCGCGCTATTTAAACCAGACGGCGGCGAAATGACTTTCACTGATTATTCCCGGGGGGATCGGGATGTGTTGAGCGGATTACTTCCGCAGCGTCATGATCTCGTTTGCCGGACGACCGGCAGACAGGAGCTTGGCCATGGTGTGCATGGCGGTGGCGGAATGGGTGAAGAACTGTTTGTACGCGGCGCAGAGGTAGTTTAGTCCCGCCTCGCCGGATGGAGTGCGGAGGAAGCGGTGCTTGGGGCATTCACCGTGGCAGGCATAACGTACTTCGCACTCGCGGCAGTAGTGGGGGAGTGTGTCGCTTTTATCCTGGCCGAACTTGCGTTGGAATTTCGAGCTGACCATGTCGCCCAGCGTTTGGTTCAGGATATTTCCCAGCTTGTACTGCGGATAGACGTAGTGATCGCAGGAGTAGACATCCCCGTTGTGTTCCATCGCCATGGCGGAGCCGCAGGTGGGGCTGAAGACGCAGAGGCCGCCTCCCATTCCCATCGTGTTACCCAGTGTGACATCAAAGATCTGGACGAATACCTTGCCGACATCCTTCCGTACCCATTCGTCGAAAATGGCGGTCAGGAATTCTCCATAGGCTTTTGGTTCGAGGCTCCAGTCCGTGACGGGCAGGCGGACTTCCCCCTCCTGATCGACTCGCGGGGGTGTGGCCAGATCGAGGCCGAGTTTTTTCGCTTCATCATCGGCCAGTCTTTCCACCAGTGGAATGAATTGGATGAAGCCGGAACCGATTTGCTTGAGGAAGCGGTAGACTTCGAGCGGTTTCTTGGAGTTGACCCGGTTGACGACTGTCAGCGTGTTGAATTCGACGCCGTGTTTTTTGAGCAGTTTGAGCCCGTGGTTCACCCGTTCATAGGTGGCATCGCCTTTTTTATCCACGCGATAGGCGTCGTGGAGTTTCGGAGGGCCGTCGATGCTCAGGCCGACGAGGAAATGGTTTTTGGCAAGGAATTCACACCATTCGTCGTCCAGCAGGGTGCCGTTGGTTTGCAAGGCGTTGCTGACTTGTCTGCCACGGGCGTATTTTTGCTGCAAGGCAACCGCTTTCCGGAAAAAGTCGACTCCCAGCAGCGTCGGTTCTCCTCCCTGCCAGGCGAAGGTGATTTCCGACACGCTTTGTTGTTCGATGTACTGGCGGACGTAGGACTCCAGTACTTCGTCCGCCATTTTGAAGTTTTCGTTGGAGGGGAAGAGCTTTTCTTTTTCCAGATAAAAGCAGTATTTGCAGTCGAGATTACACAAAGGCCCGATGGGCTTGGTCATCACATGAAATGCTTGAATCGGCAAGACTGCCTGGTGAGCTGCTGAGTTCATCGCTTAATTAACGGTCAATTTCGACATCCTGCAATGTCTTTTGTGCCGTTCGCAGGGCACGGCTTAGGAAGTCCCAATGTCGTTGCGCGGATTCGACGGTCAGGCAGAGAAAGATGGTGCCTGGCTGGCCGTTGTGGGTGAACCCAAGGGCTATTCGACAAATTCCCGGACGCGCCCGGGATCGGTCCAGCCAAAATCCACTCTTTAAACGAGTTGTCCGAATCGCTGCTGCATACTCCTTCGCATGATGAATCCGACTGTAGCGGGATTTGAACGCCTCGGCGCGGCGGGTTCTGTCAAGCTGGTGCAGAATGGCCAGACAGCCTGCATGGTCGGTATCAAAGTAAAGGATTTCACCTTCTGAGATGATGGATACGGCTTCCGGTACAGCCTGACTCTTGAAGATCCGGATGGCTTCGTCATCCAACAGGGCTACTGCGGCAGATTCTTTTGCGGTTGTGGTGAGAAATTTTAATTGCTCAATCACGACATCATGGAATCGAGAGGGTGATTGGCGAATGGCTGTCATCCAACGCCGGGTTTCCGGTCCGGCGGTATAACCCATGTCCGCGTGTCGTGCCAAATGGCCCGAACTTTCCAGGGATCGCAGCAAGCGGCTGAGGGTTGAGTCAGGCACTCCCGGTACAATGGCACGCAGCTCGGAGAAGCGGAGCGGGCGGGTGGTGAGGCTTACCGATTCCAGAATGGCAATGCCTCGGCTCAGGGCGGTTTTTCGGATCATGATCGCTTCATTTATGCACCATAAATGCGTGGCATTCGGTAAGGTTCTTTTTCCATTTCAATGAGGAGCGCCTGTTGAAGCAACTGCCTCTTCAGATTGTCCATTTCAGGAACTTCCCAAAGATTGTGATGTTCGCCGGGGTCGGTTTTTAGATCGTAGAGTTCTCCGTCTGCCGGGTTGTTCCAAATGGTCAGTTTATGCTGTTCGCTGAGATAGGTGCGGAGATTCAACTTGGTTGGTTGATGACGAAACTCCACCGTGACGTGCGTACGTGCGGAGGAATCATTTCCCTTCCAGGCGGGAAGTTGCGTTTTCCCAGCCATGTGGCCCGGAGTCGGAAGCCCGGCTGCGTCGAGAAAACTGGGCGTGTAATCGACGAGGGATTGCAGGGCGTTTGAAACCCGTCCGGCGGGTACCTGTCCCGGCCAGGAGACGATCATCGGAACACGGATTCCATCCTCGAAGTGAAAAGGGCCTTTGGCGGTGAGGCCGTGCTGGCCGAAGTAGTGACCATGGTCGGAGGTGAAAACGATGAGCGTGTTTTCCGCAAGTCCGAGTTCTTCCAGACGGCTCAGGAGTTTGCCGATGTAGTGGTCGAGCATGCTCATCATGCCGTAGTAAACGGCGATGTCTTTGCGGAGAGCCTCCGCGTCGAACTTATGGTAGCCTGAACCATGAATATAGCTGCCGTCCGGTTCCTGCCATTCCTCGAAGTTTGCCCCGGACATCCTCGTGCGTCGCATGAATTGGGGCCAGCGGCTGACATCATCCAGACCTTGAGGAGGAAGCTCAATCTCGGAGGGATGATACATGGAGGCCCAAGGCTCGGGAACCAAATAGGGCGGATGTGGATCGAAGTAGCTCGCCCAGAGGAAAAACGGCTTTTCCTCCCCGTGCATTTGCTCCATCCGCGCGATGGAGCGTTCGGTGATCCAGGTGTTGTAGTGGAACTTTTCCGGAATATTCCATCGGTGTTCCTGTGGTGGAGTGTTCCCGGTTGGGGGGCGAAACCAGTCACGCCATTGAACGCCTCCATTCTCTTCCATCCAGATTGCGTAATGTTGCCCGACATGCGCCTCATCGCCGTGATTTCGCGCCAACTCCACATGGTTGAAACCATAAAATGGTCCGTGGAATTTTCGCCAGAAATCGAGATCCTGCAACACCGGGTAGGCTTCCATGGATGGGAATTCCTCGGTGCCGCGCAGTGGTTGAAAATGAGCCTTCCCGATCAGCGAACAGTCGTAGCCGGCTTTCTGCAAATATTGGCCCAGGGTGGGGACGTCTTCCGGTAATTTGCTGCCCAACGTATAGGCCCCATGCTGGCTGGGATATAGGCCGGTGATGAGCGAGGCTCGCGTCGGCGTGCAGGTCGGGTTGGGGCAATAGGCGCGGTCAAACCGTGTGCCCCTGGCGGCCAGGCGATCCAGATTCGGGGTTTTTAGTCCGGGAGTGTGTGCGCCGAGCATTTGCCAGTGCTGCTGGTCACTTGTGATGAAGAGGATGTTGGTTGGAGAAGATGCTTGCATTTTCGAATGTAACATTCAATATCGATAGTACATGTTGTCAAGCATTTTCAGCCCTTGTGCGCGGAGTGGAGTGAGGCCTTTCAACACGCTAAATCCAGTAGAGGGGAATCATGCTTTTGACCTTTGCTCATTTAATCCCACACAACCCATCATATGAATCGCCCGAATATTCTCATCATTACCACCGATCAACAACGTTTTGACACCATTCAGGCTGGAGGGAATCCCTACATCCGCACGCCGCATTTGAACTGGATGCTGGAATCGGGCATTCACTTCACCCGGTGCTACAGCGATTCTCCGATTTGCGTGCCGGCAAGGGCGACGATGTTGACCGGGAGGCATTACATGCACATGCCTCCGAATGTTGGTTTTTTCGGTCAGGTGCCGACCCTTGAACCACAGTCCACTCTGCCTGCGGTTTTGACCCGTCACGGGTATCAAACCAAATCCGTGGGCAAGCTGCACTACCATCCGGCCCGGACAAATTATGGCTGGGAAGACACGCAGATACTGGAAGACTACTATCGTTATATGGCGAGGCATTCCCAGAATGGCGTGCCGATGGATCACGGTCTTGGGCAAAACGAAGTCTATCCCGGCATTTCCACGGTGGATGAATCTCATTCCCTGACTCACTGGATTGTCAACGAGTCGATTGATTTTCTTGAAACGCGGGATACGACACGTCCCTTTTTGCTGCACGTTGGTTTTTCCAAACCGCATCCGCCTTTTGATCCCTGCCTGAATTACTGGCTTCAGTATCAAAACGCAACCGTACCGGAGCCGGTCTATGGAGACTGGTCGCGGAAGACGAGCGACATTGATCCCGGTCTCATGTGGCCGACATGGAGTATCACCGGTGTGGATGCTTTTGCCCCCGAGCTGATTCGGGATATGCGGCGTGCCTACTATGCACTCATCACGCAGGTGGACTATAATCTGGGTCTTCTGTTTGCAAGAGTGCGGGAGCTGGGACTTTTGAGTAACACGCTCATCCTTTTTACCTCCGATCATGGCGAGATGCTGGGAGATCATCACATGGGCTCGAAGACAACCTTTCTGGAACCGTCGGCCCATGTCCCGCTTCTATTGAGGCCTCCGGAAAGTCCGGCCTTTGAGCGGTACAAGGGGATAAGGGGAACCCGGTGCGCTCAACTCACCTGCCTTGCAGATATCATGAGCACTTGTCTGGCGGCCAGCGAGTGTCCGGCTCCTGATGTGCCGCTGGATGGCATTGATCTTGTCGCCGCAGCCAGGGGTGAAGCTTCCCGTACTCGTATTTTTGGCCGGTGCGGCAATGATGTTGGCAGTTACTTCTATGCGGTCATTGAAGATCGGTGGAAGCTGATCTTTCAGGAATCGGGTGCAGAGTTGTTGTTCGATTTGGAAAACGATCCCATGGAGCAGAAGGAGTTGATTCGCGCGGGTGGTTATGAAGTCGAGCACAAAAGATTGGCGTCGCTTCTGGCGCAAAAAATTGAGTCCTGCGGTTGGTCGGGCGTTAAAAATGGCCAGTTGACGGCATGCAAGAAATCACTTTCGCGGGAAGAAATCCGGCGCAATCCCTGGCCGGGCTTCCATCACAGCCAGCATACGGCGGATGATGTTTTGCATTAAGAGTCTTTCCTGTTTTTCGACGGCTCTTGTCTCGTCGATTGATTCAGCGGTTTCCTGGGAAAGCGGTTCAACAATTCTTGCCAAGATTCCGGGCCGGGGATACAACCCTCAATTTATGTCCACTCTCCTGGGTCTTGATATCGGTTCGTCTTCGGTCATTGCGGGAATTCTATCGGGTGACAAGGTCGTGGCGGAGGCGCCGCGGGTTTTCTTCCGCTCGTACTGCGACGGTCCCAGGGTGGAAGTCGTTCCGGAGGATTTGCTGAAAGCGGTGCGGAAGGGGATTGCCGGGTTGGGAGACCGGGCGAAGAAGGTGGACGCGATTGCCCTGGCTGTGATGTCGCCCGCATGGGTGGCGATGGATTTCTCCGGGAATGCGCTCACTCCGCTCGTGACGCATCAGGATCGCCGCAGCGTTGAGATCGCCCGGCAGATTGAGGAACGAGTCGGCAAGCAACGTCATCTTAGTCTCACGGGATGCCGTCCTTTTCCGGGTGGAATCAGTTCCACGACGTGGGCGTGGTATTTGAAAAATGAGCCTGGGCGGTTGAAAAAGGCCGATCTCGTCGGTCACTTGAACACCTATCTCCATCGGCAGATCACAGGAGCGAGGGTCATTGATCCGTCGAATGCATCTTTCACAGGAGTTTATAAAACCCTCACGCTGGATGGCTGGAGCGATGAGTTGTGCTCGGCCATCCGGATGAAAAAATCTCTTCTCCCCGAGGTTTTGGAGGCGAATGTCATTGCCGGGAAAGTGACCCCGGCGGCGGCTCGTCGACTGGGACTCACTGCCGGGACTCCGATGTTGACAGGGATCATGGATGGAAGTGCGGGGATGTTGCGAGCCGGGGCACGCGTCGGCCAACTCTTTGATGTCTGTGGTTCGACGGATGTTCTGGCCCTTTGTACCGATAAGCCCCGACCGCATGAACGGTTGCTGACCCGGGCCTTGGGCGTCGGGCGCAAATGGCTCATCGTTAGTACGCTGGCGGCGGTGGCGTCGGCGATTTATTGGGCTCGCGAGCAGTTTTTCCCCGATTGGACGATTGAGCAATTTCGCGCCGAATTGATTCGCCTTAGCAAGATCGGCCCGGAGGCTGCCGGCACGGTGAAATTTGAACCTTACATGGCAGGTGAGCGCACCAGTATCGCGCAACGCCAGGGAGCCTTCACCGGTCTTACTCTTGCGACTAAACGAGAGCAGATGTTGTCGGCGATTCTGGAAGCTCTCACGCAGGCGAGTGCTGAGCGTCTCGCTTTGCTCAAGACTACTGGCACGAAGCTGCTGACCGAAGTCGTTGTCTCAGGCGGGGCGGATCGTCTCGACAAACTTCTGACGCGTGACTGGCAGGGGAAGTGGATTTTTCGTCCCATCACCGACGCCACGATGCGCGGTCTGGGAACTTTGATTCCACGCGAGATGTCTGAGTAGTCACAATTTTCCAGAATGATTTTACAAAGAAAAACTTTCAATATCATCTATGTGGGGCAATATCTCATATTGCCCTGTATAAATTATTGTCCGCGTCGATTTCATTTTTGACAGGGCGATTTATTTTCTGGATTGGCATAATTCCTCACTCCGTGAAATGTGGTAAAAAGCCACAGGAAAGGCGATTTGGTATTGACCGTATCCCCTGGTGCGCTACGAAATTAGCCCCGTCATGAATATCCTCATTCTCGGTGCCGGTTACGCAACACGTCTCTATCCTCTCACCCTCAACCAACCCAAGCCTTTGCTCCCCGTGGCGGGAAAACCAATGGTGAACCATGTGCTGGACAACCTCTCGGGCATTAGCGGCATTGAGCGGGTGTACGTGGTGACGAATGCCAAGTTTGTAAGCCATTTCCAAAAATGGGCGGACGAGTACCGGAAGTCCTCCCCTAAACTTGATTTCAAAATCATCAATGACGGTTCGACCGACGATACGAATAAACTCGGCGCCATCGGTGACATCAATTTCGTTCTCAATCAGGAAAAGCTCGATCAGGATTTGATCGTGGTGGCCGGGGACAATCTCTTTAACCAACCTCTCAAAAGCTTCGGGGAATTCGTACGGCAAAAAAATGCCCCGGTGCTGGCCGTCTATGACGTGAAGGATCTGGAAGCGATCAAGAAGTACAACAGCATCACCATCGACAAAGATTCCAAGATAACCTTCTTCGAAGAGAAGCCGAAAAATCCGACGAGCACCGTGACCGGACTTGCGCTCTACTATTATCCCAAGCACACCCTGCCGCTCATCAGGCAATATGTGGCTGAGGGAAACAATCCCGACCAGCCCGGACGCCTCATCCAGTGGCTTTACCCCCGTACTCCCGTTTACACGTGGACTGTGCCGGGTCTGTGGTTTGACATTGGCAGCAAGGAAACACTCGAAGAAGCAAACGTGATTTTCGAGAAGTTCAAGAAATAACCCGAATCTTTATTTCGGTTTATGCAAAGAGCGCATTCACACGATGCGCTCTTTTTTAGGTGTGGACGAATTTTAAGTCCATGGACTGGGCCAGTTCCATGATTTGGAGGAAGATTTTCTGGCGTTCCATCAGTTCGGAGTTCCAGTCGGATATGTCGAAGAAAAAGGAGACGGAAACATCCAGGCTGCTGGGGCCACAGCCCTCAAAGGTGATGTTGGCCGAGCCTTTTTGGGTGAGGGGATGTTCGGTCACGATTTTCCGTACCCCTTCGACGAAGGGTGATATTTTTGCGGGTGGGGTGTCGTAGGTGAGGCGGACGGTGGTCTGGATGCGGTGGGCTTTCCGCAGGTTGAGATTGTCAATCTTCATGGAGGCGATGTCGGCGTTCGGAATGGTGATGACGGAATTGTAGGCGGTGCGGACTCGGGTGGAGCGGAAGCCGATGTCTTCGACGGTGCCTTCGCTTCCCCCGACCACGATCCAATCGCCTACGCGGAAGGGGCGGTCGAGCATGATCATCAGCGAGCCGAAGAAATTTGCCAGGCTGTCCTTGGCCGCCAGAGCCACGGCCAGACCGCCGATGCCGAGGGTGGCGAGGAGGGAGACGACTTCGACGCCGAGATTTTGCAGGCACAGGAGAATGCCGAGGATGAGGACACCTGTTTTTGCGATCCGCCCCATCAATTTGATGAATTGGGGATCGGTCTCGAATTCTTTGGAGGTGCGGAATCTCTCCTCCGCAATTCCGACCACGCGGTAGGCAATCCATGTCAGCGCGGTGAAAAGGAGAATCTGAAAGATCTGGTTAAAAAAGGTGAGGATTGATCCCTGAACATCGAGGCCGTGAATGGCGACCTGCCAGGCCAGTGCTGTGGTGAGGAGTCCCGCCGGGCCGCTCAGTTGTTCGACGAGTTCCCCGAGCCCGGGTGTGTGTGTCGCCTTGGTGAACATCAGGGCAATCCGGGCCAGATTCATGACGATGCGTCGCATGGCCAGGGCGAGAAGGATGAAAATTCCGATGCCGATCCACTGCCATCTGGTGAGGCCGAAGGTGTTGATGCTGGCCCAGGCGGGGAGGGTTCTTTCCGCCCAAGGTTCCATGTAGCCAGCGCCTCCTGCCTTCGGATTCTTGTAAGGGAATTCTTTTACCCGTTGGTAAAATTCGCGTGCCCGGGCGACGGTTTCTGCACTGAATAGATATTCCCCGGTGCGATCCCCTGTGGTGATGAGTTGTAGGGTGATCTCTGAGTTGTCGATTTTACATTTGGGCGGGAGGGTGGTTCCAGTTGCAGCCTGAGGAAGGGAATCCCACTTGGGCAGCGTGATGCGATCGAGAGCTTCCTTCAAATAGATCGCAGCAGTCTCACCGATTTGCTGACGGGAGAGTGCCGGGATGTCGCTCAAGTCAAGGCAGTGAACGGCATCGTCGATGCGGGCGATCCGGGCTTCGTCACCGGTTTCTTTTCCGATGCGGTAGTCCTCCATTGCCGAATAAAAACTTTCCATCGTTGCCCGGGGACTATCCGTGCGGGTACGGGCAAGGAGCGGATTGCCGGCATGGACAGATGGCAGGATCAGAAGGAGCGTGAGAAGGCAAATGGGAAGAGAGCGCATGGAGTCTTGCTACCGCCATCTGGCATGGCGTCAAGTCCAGGCGAAAACATTGAATAAAAATTGCGACTATTTTATTGCAACAACGCGATTGTATTGATTTTTTATAAAACCTTGTCATTAAGATGTATGACACTATATTTCACTTGGTTTGACTTGGATACTTTTTGACCTTTCATGAGTTAGCCGTAAAATAATAAGCCATAGATTTAAAAAAATGATTCCACCCACCTGCCGTGCCATTGTTGCAGATGACCAGCGCATCCTGCGAGAACTACTCGCCCAGACTCTCCTGACGATTCCCGGATTGGAGGTGGTGGCGCAATGTGGTGATGGTATCGAAACGCTGGCAGCGTGCGCCGAGCACAAGCCCGATCTTTTGATTCTTGATATTATTCTTCCCGGTATGAGCGGTCTGGAAGTGATTCATAAACTTTCGGCCCAGCAACCGGATATCCGCATCTTGGCCATTACGGGAATGGAAGACCCCCAGCTCATCACGGATACGCTGAAGGCCGGGGCGAGAGGTTTCGTCATCAAGGCATCTCCGTTGAGTATTTTTACGGAAGCGATTGCCGAGATTCTGGCAGGCAGACCCTACTACCACCGCGCTGAACTTGTGGGTGATTTGGGCAAGGGGCAGAAGGCCACTCCTCCGGTCAAGCTTACCCGCAAAGAGATTGAAGTTCTCAAGTTGCTCGCCACCGGCCTGAAGGCGAAGGAGGCGGCGGACAAACTCGGATGCAGTGTTCGCACCGTGGACAATCATCGCGCCAACATCATGAAGAAACTTCAGATGCATGACATCGTTTCGCTCACGCATTACGCCCTGCGACGCGGTCTTATTTCCCTTTAGCTGTTTTCACATCATGAAAAAATTGGCCATGACTCTGGCCACCGTCCTGTGGATGGCGGTTGCGACCATGGGGATTGCTGGTGAAAGTTTCGTTGTGCTGGAAGACAGTACGGGGGAAATTCCCAGGGTCGTGTCAGGATCGGCGGAACTCAGCGTCCATGAAGCGACGCCGGCTTCCACTTTCAAGATCGTCCTTGCCTGGGCGGCTCTTGAGGAAAAGCTGGCGACTCCGACAACTTCCTTCCGGTGCTTTGACTCATACATCCCCGGGACTCCGAGGCTTCTTGCCATGCAGGAGGCACTACACCTCTCCAGCAATGACTACTTCATCTCTCTGGCCAACCGTTTGGGGAGAAAGCGGATTCTTGACTATGCCGTCAAGTCCGGACTTGCTACGGACGACTCCACGGCATGGCTCCCGACAAGCCTCTCCGGAGTCCAGCATGCGGGCGAGCTCAAGATCACACCGGTGCAGATGCAACAGCTTGTTTCGCGAATCGCCCATGGTCAGCTCACCTCCAAACCGAGTGTTCAAAAAGACCTGCTGGCGGTGATGTCGTGGCCTTCCTCCAAGCCGGATGTTTTCATCTTTGCAAAGACGGGGACTTTTGGCGGTGCGGCCTGGTGTACGGGGTTTGGCGGTCCGTCGGACGATTTGAAGGCCGTCACGGTTTTTTCCACTTACTCTCAACAAAACTGGCAACCCGCCCGCCAGATGGTTATCGAGAAGTTTTACAAAAGCTTCGATATGGAAGCCCCGAAGGAATGATTAGTCCGACTGTTGCTTTCCTGCGGATGTTTCTTCGAGTTGTTCGACGTTGACGCTGACTTCCAGCGTGTGATCGCCGCCGCCGAAGGTGACGCCGCGGAGCGGAGAAATGTCCGAGTAATCGCGCCCCCAGGCGAGGGTGATGTGCCGTTCTCCCGGGATCAGGTTATTGGTCGGATCAAGATCGATCCAGTCGTGTCCGGGGCAGTAGAGGGAAACCCATGCGTGTGAAGCGTCCGTGCCAATCAATTTTTGGCCTCCTTCGGGAGGGTCTGTCTCCAGATAACCGCTGACATACCGGGCGGGGAGTCCCAGGGCTTTCAGGCAAGCCACTTCCAGGTGGGCGAAATCCTGGCACACGCCGCGACGGTTGCGTAGAACGTCAAGAACCGGTGTGGAGACGGTGGTGGCGGTCGGGTCGAAGATGAAATCCTTGTGAATGCGGCGGGTCAGATCCAGCGCACCTTCCAAAAGAGGTCTCCCCGTGGGAAATGAGGCAGAGGCATACTCGGCGATCTCGGGCAGGATTGGGATGCAGGGGGAGGGAAAAGTGAACTGGCTGATTTCCAGTTTGCATTCGGAGGTTGTATTCAGAACGAATGGACGTGCTTCATTCCACGGAAGGGTGGAGGAGGGATCGAACGACATGGTCGGTTGGACGGTGACGCGCATGGATGATTCGACTTCGAGCGTCCGGTGCGACTCATGCACGGCAAAGTAGAGTGAATCATTTCCGAAAAAATCGTGAGCCTGATGCTGGGTCGTCGGCACTGGAGAGATGAAAATTTCGGCTTCATCAAGAGTTTGATGAGGGGTGTTGCGCGGGAACAAATGGCAGAGATGGTAGGAGAGCGAGACTGATTGAGTGTAATGGTACCGGGTCTTGTGGCGGATGTGGAAGGAAGGCATGGCTCAATTTCCTTACGCTTGCTGGATGGAAACCGGGGGTTGGAATTCAGTCAGACTCAGGGGGGCTGCGTGGGCAAAGAAGTTCCGCGTGAGAACATCGGAAAGGAGAGGCAGGTCCAGGGAGAGATCGGCGAGGGTGGCCTCGATTTTTTTTGCGGCTTCAAAAACCTCATCGCCATAGAGAGAGGAAAAGTCCATCAGACGAATGGTGGTGAGGGCCGAGAGGGAGATGCGTTCTTCCCGGGAGGGCATGTTGGAGGGAGTTTCGCGGGGAAGGTCACTGATGTGATTCATCAGCGTGGCAACCTGAAATGCAACGGAGCGGGGATTGGTTTCCTCCCCGATGATGAGATCGAGCACCGGGCCGATCTGGGGAGCGGCGAAATATCTCATCCGGTAGCTGATGACGGAATCACAGATTTCGAGAAAAGGTTCCAGGATTTCGGGAGCGACGGGTTGTTGTTGGGAGAGGAGTCCGCGTGACAGATCGATGATGGACATGGCTCGTTCCAGCCGTCGGCCAATGTCGAGAAAGCGCCATCCCGCTCCCCGTGTCATATTGTCGGAAACCATGCCGGAGAATGCGGAGAGAAGAATGATGACTCGGTTCAGGGTGGTCAGGGTCTGGGTCATCTGCGTGGGGCGGATTTCCAGTTCGTCTTGAAGATTCCCGAGGATGCGCCAGGTATCGGTGGAAACACGATCGCGGAGGACGCTGGCGGTATGGTGGAGGCGTTCCACGGTTTGTGTGACTCCCCCATCATGGGATGGGTCGAATATGACGGCGAATAATTCCCGTTGGAGGGCGATTCGCGCATCGAGATGGGAGAGATCGGCGTCGAGGCTGAGAAAGGGTGTTCGACGGAACAAGCTTTGGAGGCAGGGTCCCAGGTAGTGGGTGGAAGGGGTTGTTTCCTCCTCCGTGAGGCGGTAGAGGATGGTACGCAGTATCCGGGTGGTCGTCTCCGTCCGTTCGGTGTAACGGCCCAGCCAGAAGAGGTTGTCCGCCATGCGGCTGGGAAGGTCCCCGCCCTGACGCAGAATGACAGGGGCGGCGGTGCCGATGTTGATGGGCCGGGCCGTCTGTTGGCTGCTGTCCGTGAGTACCCAGGTGTCTTTGCTGCTTCCGCCGTGTTGCATGGAGAGGGTGACGGTACTGAGATCAGCTGCAACCCGGGTCAGGCCTCCTGGCATGACGGTGAAGGAATCTCCCGAAGCGACGGCGTAAAAGCGCAAGGCCATGGGGCGGGATTCGACTTTTCCATTTATCCAGGAGGGGGCTGTTGAAAGCACCACCTGCTCCTGTGCAACATAGGAGTAGGGGGAAAGTTTCACCCGCTTTTTCAGGGTTTCGCGTTCCTCGGCATTCAACTGATTGCCAAAACGAATGCCATCCCGTTGAGGGGTTGTTGGCTTGATCACGAGTCGGGAGAGGGAATCGAAGACGTAGCGGCTGGCCTCCTCCTGTCCGCACCACCAGGTGGCAACGGATGGGATGACCAGATCTTCTCCCAGGATGTGGCGGCTGAGGGCGGGGAGGAATGCGAGGAGAGCGGGGTTTTGGATCAAGCCGCTGCCGAGCGCGTTGGCGATGGTCACATTTCCGAGTTTGGCGGCCTGGACAAGTCCGGGAACGCCGAGGAAGGAATCGGCACGCAGTTCCAACGGGTCGCAAAAGTCGTCGTCGACGCGACGGAGAATGACGTCGACCGGACGGAGCCCTTCAAGTGTTTTCAGGTAAACCACGTCATCCCGGACGGTGAGGTCTTCACCCTGTGCCAGCGTGTAACCGAGAAAACGGGCCAGGTAGGCGTGTTCAAAATAGGTTTCGTTGTATGGGCCGGGAGTGAGGAGGACGACGCGCGGTTTGTCGCGGGTTTTTGGGGCAAGCTGGGCGAGGGAGTCTCTCATCTTGCGGAAAAAATCGGTCAGGCGATGGACGCCGGCCTGGGAGATGAGGTCAGGCATGATGCGTGACATGACCATGCGATTTTCGAGGGCGTACCCGTTGCCGGACGGGGCCTGTGTACGATCTGAAAGCACCCACCACTGTCCATCGGGTGATCGTGCCACATCGACGGCATAAACGATGAGGTGCTGCCGGTTTCTCACCTGCATGCCGTGGCAGGGATGGAGAAAGCCTGGCTGACCGTAGACGAGCGAGGGAGGGAGAAATCCTTCCTTCATCAGTTTTTGCCCGGAGTAGCAGTCGTTCAGGATCAGGTTGAGAAGCCGGGCTCGCTGGATGACGGCTTTTTCGATCGTTTTCCAGTCCTCTTCGGAGAGGATCATCGGGAGAATGTCGAGTTCCCATGTCCGGGCGTTTCCCTGTTGGTTGGAGTAGACGTTGTAGGTGATGCCGTTTTCTTCCATCGCCTGCGCGGCTGCGTTGGAGTGTCGGAGGAGTTCCTCCTGCCCGATCTCGTTCACATTCCGGATGATCTCTTTCCAATGGGGGCGGAGCCGATCCGGTGCTTCCAGCATTTCGTCAAAGTGGCCGTCGATTTTTTTATAATCGCTGAAAAGATATCCCGTTGAAGGGGAAGTCTGGGACGTTCCTTGCGATTGAGATTGGGATTGAGACGAAGGCATACCGGTGAGTGAAGTCAGGAAAAGTCGGCACCCGGATTAAGTGAGCGGTGGGTGGCGCAAATCCAAGGTGAAGGGGTGTTCGGGGAATGTTCTTTCCTCCGGCAATTTGATTTTATTCGGTGTGTGGCCGAAACGGAAGAAGCGTCCCAAGCGACGGCTCTCGGCCACGACGGCATTGGCCGGGAAGGTGGTGGGATTTACTCCGCCGGGGTGATCCACGTGGTAGACGCAGCCGCCTATGGAGCGTTCCGACCAGTTGTCGATGATGTCAAACGTAAGGGGGGCGTGAATGGGGATCGTGGGATGGAGGCACGAGGGAGCCTGCCAGGCGCGGTAGCGGACTCCGGCGACAAATTCACCATTCGTTCCCGTGGGATAGAGGGGTATGACTCGTCCGTTACACGTCACAACATGGCGTGACGCGGTCATCCCCTGAACTTTGACCTGCACCCGTTCGAGTGTGGAATCAACATAGCGCGCGGTTCCTCCGGTGAAGCTTTCCTCGCCCAGCACATGCCAGGGTTCCAGCGCATGACGTAATTCCAATTGAACTCCCCGCCGGGATATGTCGCCGTGCAAGGGGAATTTGAATTCGAAGTGAGGGTCAAACCACTTTGCCTCCAGGGGGACTCCGTAGTCCTGCATGTCGGTGATGACATCCTCGAAATCCTGCCGGACAAAGTGAGGAAGCATGAAGCGGTCGTAAAGTTCGGTGCCCCAGTGAACGAGCTTGCTGCGATAGGGGTCTGCCCAGAATCGGGCCAGAAAGCTGCGGATGAGCAACTGCTGGGTGAGACTCATGCGGGCATGTGGTGGCATCTCGAAGGCTCTCATTTCGAGGAGTCCGAGGCGCCCGGTGGAGGAGTCGGGTGAGTAGAGTTTGTCGATGCAAAACTCGGAGCGGTGGGTGTTGCCGGTGAGATCGATCAGGAAATTGCGCAGCACGCGATCAACGCGCCAGGGTTCGATGTTGGCTTCTCCCTTTCGCGGGAGTTGTTTGAAGGCGAGTTCCAGTTCGTGGATGGCATCGGCACGGCCCTCGTCCACGCGGGGTGCCTGGGATGTGGGGCCGATGAAGAGTCCGCTGAAGAGGTAGGATAGGGACGGGTGGTTGTTCCAGTAGGAGAGGAGGCTTTGCAGAAGATCGGGCCGACGGAGGAAGGGACTGTTGAGTGGTGTGGCGCCGCCGAGGATGATGTGGTTGCCTCCGCCTGTGCCGGTGTGACGGCCATCGAGCATGAATTTTTCCGTGCCGAGGCGGGTGAGGCGGGCTTCTTCGTAAATCCCGGTCGTGGTTTTGACCGCTTCGTCCCATGAGGCGGTGGGGTGGATGTTGACTTCGATCACGCCGGGGTCCGGGGTGACCTTGATGACGTTCAGGCGAGGATCACCTGGAGGAGTGTAACCTTCCAGCAGGACGGGCATGTTCAAATCGGCTGATGTGTTTTCCACCGCTGTGACGAGGTCGAGGTAGTCCTCCAGATAGGTTGTCGGAGGCATGAAGACGTGGAGTCGTCCGTTCCGTGGTTCGACACACAGGGCCGTGCGGACGATGGATGAGGCTGACTCCTGGTGAGCAGGATATTGTTTGGCTTCTTCCAGAATCTTGCGCTCCATCTCTTCCTGTTCATGCGGGGCGAGTGAACCGCGACGGAGTCCGGCATAGGGGCCATAGCTGGGGCTTTCCCCGCCGGTGATATGGCGTTGATCGCCACGCGGCATGCGCGGGGGAAGGGGCGTGCGCTCAATGGTGGGATCGAGTTCGTTGACCCACGGGTAGTCCCAAGGGGCGACCCAGCCGAGGGAGTCGAGAGGCAGGCGGAATCCCATGGGGGAATCTCCGGGGATGAGGAACATATGCTGGGGGCGCATGAACCATGGCCCGGTGAGCCAGACAGGTTTGGTGGGAAGGTAGCCGCGCTGGATGGGCAGGGCGTAGCCGATGACTTTGTCCAGCCCCTGTTCGAAAATCTTGGCCAGTCGGGCTCGTTCTTCTGCGTCTTCGAGTTTTGAGCGAAGGGGATCGACGTTGACGGGCAGACGACGTTCTTTCCAGAGGTAATACCAGGAGTCTTCGTAGCCGGGTATGCAGTACTTGGAATCCAGCTCCAGTTGTTTGGTGAGCTGGAACATGAACTGCCGGGCTTCACGAATACCCATGCCGTAGTCGACTTTTTCGTCGGCGATGAGTTGGTCATTTTCCCAGATGGGATAACCGTCCTTCCGCCAGAAGCAGCCGAACGCCCAGCGGGGGAGAGACTCGCCCGGATACCATTTGCCCTGGCCGAAGTGGAGCATGGCACCGGGGGCGAAGCGGTGTTTCAGGCGGCGGATCAATTCCGCTCCCATCTGCCTTTTCTTCGGGCTGAGGGCGGTGATGTTCCACTCGGGGCCGTCCATGTCGTCAATGGAGACAAAGGTTGGTTCCCCTCCCATCGTCAGGCGGACGTCTCCCTCGGTCAGTTTTTGGTCGATTTTGTGACCGAGTGCCTCGATCTTTTCCCATTCTTCCTCGGTATAGGGTTTGGTGACGCGCGGAGATTCGTAGATGCGCTGGACCGACATGGCAAAATCAAATTCCGTTTTGCACTCGTCGACTCCGCCGGAAACGGGAGCCGCGCTGGAAGGTTCCGGCGTGCAGGCGAGGGGAATGTGACCTTCGCTGGCGAGAAGTCCGGAGGTGGGATCGAAGCCGATCCAGCCTGCACCGGGGAGATAAACTTCCACCCAGGCGTGGAGGTCGGTGAAGTCCTTTTCCGGGCCGGAGGGACCGTCCAGGGATTTTTCATCTGCGGTGAGCTGGACGAGATAACCGGAGACGAAGCGGGCGGCGAAACCGAGGTTTCGCAGAATATGAATCAACAGCCAGGATGAGTCGCGGCAGGAACCTTTGCGCGTGAGAAGCGTTTCCTCCGGGGTTTGGACGCCCGGTTCCATGCGGATGATGTAGCCGATGTCTTTTTGAATCCGCTGATTGAGGGCGACGAGAAAATCAATCGTCCGGATTTTATCAAGAGGAACGATGGAGAGCCAAGTCTTCATCGCCTGGCTGGGGGTGGGGGTTTCCAGGAAGGGGGTGAGATCTTTCTTCAATGCGGGGGCATAGCGGAAGGGGTAATGCTCGGCATCCGGTTCCAGAAAGAAGTCGAAGGCATTGAAGGCGGCCATTTCGATGACGAGATCGATTTCGACGGAAAAACTCCGGGTTTTTTCGGGGAAAACGAGGCGGGCCTGATAGTTGCCGTGGGGATCCTGCTGCCAGTTGATGAAGTGTTTTGAGGGCAGGATTTTTTGGGAGTAGCTGAGGATACGTGTGCGCGAATGCGGGGCGGGCCTCAACCGGACGATTTGTGGTGAGAGTGTGACCAGACGATCGTACTGGTAGCCGGTTCTATGATTGAGTGCGACGTGGATGGACATACCCTTTTTTCCCTTTTTTAACTCTGGCTTGCCAAAAGCTAGCGCAATGTCGGATTTCGGCAAGGTGGGTAAAGTTTGGCTGGTGAAAGGCTTCTTGTGAAGCTTAGTTTTTGAGTGAATTTAAGTAAATAAGACTCTGGAAAACAAGACGAGGGTTCCCCATCTGGAGCTTTCCAAGATGCGAAATGGAGAGGAGATCAGGATTTCGGAACGGCTTTTCCCTGCTCATCCATCTCAAGTTTTATGAGCAGTTGCTTTGCTTCCGGGGAAAACTGACTGTTGTTGGCATGTTCCGTGATGCGTGTGAGCAACTGGCGTGCGGCTGATGTATTCCCGTCATCAATGAACATTTTCGCCAGATCAAGGGCGGCGGGTGTCGCCATCTGGTGCTGGGGTACGGTCAGAATATGTTCGTAAGCGGCGCGTGCTTCACTCTTTTTCCCGCTGGCCTGAAGACATTCCGCAACCGCCAGTTCCACGACTGGTACTGCCGGGTGGTCGGGATAATCTTTCAAAAACTGCTGATAGTATGCGATTGCGGAACTGAATTTTCCGCTATTGGTGTCACCATGGGCCAGCATGAGCAGGGCCTCTCCGGCTGCGGAGGTTTTGGGATATTTGTTGACGACCTCAAGCCATTGCACGGGCTGGGTGGCTGCCGTGAGAAGTTCTCCGGCCTCAAGTTCCCTGGAGTGTTGTTGGTAGGCATAATAGCCCACGCCCACAACCGCCAATACGAAAACGATTATTCCGCCGATGATGGCGAAACCGTATTTTTTCAAGATATCATCGTCCTGATCCAGAATTACGCGGGGATCATCCGCATCGTTGGTCCGACTCATTTAGGTCAGATAGCATAAAAAAACGGTTCTTCCCGGCAAGAAGGAAAAAAAGGGTATATTTTAGAACCTGTCTTCCCTGTTTTCAGACAGGCTCTAAGGGACGAGCACGCAGGCAACGGCCATGGCGGCGATGCCTTCTTCCCGTCCGATGAAGCCGAGTTTTTCGTTGGTGGTGGCCTTGATGCCGATGCGGTTGACGGGAAGGGAAAGAGCTTGGGAGATGGCACTTTTCATCTCGGGGATGTAGGGCGAGATTTTTGGACGTTCGGCCAGAAGGCTGGCATCAATATTCATGATCTGGGCGTTCTGTGCCCGGGCAAGCTCGGCAGCATATTCCAGAAAGACGGTGCTGCGGACGTTTTTCCAGCGGGGATCGGTATTGGGAAAATGGATGCCAATGTCTCCGAGGCCGAGTGCGCCGAGCAGGGCGTCGGTTATGGCATGAAGGAGGGCGTCGGCATCCGAATGTCCGTCCAGGCCTTTCGTGTGGGGAATCTGGACTCCACCGAGGAAGAGCGGGCGGCCTTCGACGAGTTCGTGGACATCGTAGCCGATGCCCATGCGGGGGGTGAGCGGAGTTGCGTAAACAGATGGATAAAGGGTGGGGTCTACTGGCGACATCCCTGCACTTTACACATGAGAGGGGCTGTCGGGCCAAGAATTATCTCTTTTTGGCGGAGAATCTTGCAAAAAGCCTGTGGGAGAGATTGAATAAGTCCTATTTATGGGTATGAATCATGAGAATATATGACTTCAACAGGTGAATTGATTCTTGAGAAGCTCAAACAAGAAGTTGATCAACCGGCCAAATTTCGGAGCTTGAGTCCGTGCGTGGAGATTGTCAAAACTCTCAGTGACGATCCCGGTCAGGTAAAGATTAATGACATCACCATGGCTGTGATGAAGGATGTGGCTCTCACGACACGGGTCTTGCAAGTCGCCAATACGGTAAAATTCAACCAGACCGGCCAGCGGGTAGATTCCGTCTCCGAGGCGATCCTGGTGCTGGGATTGGGCCCGATTCGGAGTATCGCGTTTTCCGTGATGCTTGTGGAGACGCTTCCCAGCCAGTCGCAAAAATCGTCGGTTCGGGACATGTGCCTGACGGCGGCAGTTGCCGGAAGTATCACGCGGCTGATCTGTGAGCAGGGCCACATTGCCGATCCGGAGTTCAGTTACCTTGTCGGATCGTTCATCCATTTTGGCAAGATGCTCTGCTATTCCCTTTTGCCCGATTTGACTCATGCCTACGAACTTTTGTTGAAGGAAGGGGAGCTGGGGGATCACGAGGCCGAATGCAAAATTTTTGGCATGGGCTTTGAGGAGATAGGCCGCCGGATGGCCGAACATCTCGGTTTGCCCCGGAGCGTGACACTCTTCATGGATCCCCGCGATGCGGAGCAGATGCCGCCGCCGGGTCAGGTGAATCTGGCTCATGCCACGGGAGTCAGTTTTGAGATATGCCGCATTCTGAGGACATCGAAAGATTCCGAGGAAATTGAGACCCGTCTCCGCGAACTGGCCATGCGCCGCAACGGGGATTTTGAGGGGGTGGATGTGATGTCCGTTTTCTATGAGGCGGTTCAGGAGATTGAGCAATATTATCATTGCGATCCCAACAGCCCGCTCTGGGGCAAGGTGAGAAAGGTCGTCGAAATTTTCGAGATGCCGGTGACTGCCGACGAGGAAAAAAAAGAGCGCCATCCAGTCGATATTTTGCGTGCGGGCGTGATGGAGATGGTCGGACTTCTGGCAAATCCGCAAAAAGGTCTGGCGCAGACGCTGGAACCGGTCTGCCGGATCATCTGCCAGGGATTGGTGGGAAGTTGCGCGGTGATCGCCCTCAAATCGGGACCGAGTTTTCTGGCGTTGACAGGATATGGGAGAAGTTCAGATGTGGTGCGACGGCTCCTGAATGTCCCGGTTGAAAAAGATACGAACGATCTGGCTTCAATAGCCCTCTATTCCGGAAAGGATATTTACATCGAGGACATCCGCAATGTGAAGCTCTCCCGTGTCATCCCCCTTTGGGTGAAAATGAGCGATCCCGACAGTTTTATGATGATGCCAATCATTGCGGACGAGGGGCATCTCGCCTTGCTCTATGTTGAGCGTCCCAGTGTTCCGGTTGGCGGTAAATTGCCGAAGGAAATTGCGCAGGAAATAGCCACCCTGAAGAATCTGGTGGTGCTCGCCATTCGAACCAAGTAGGGGTATCCAACCTCACGATGTTGGGGAAAGTTTGTGCTGGACATCGCCCTTTCTCTGTCGTAGAGGTGACACAGGTTTGTAAATAGGAACACGGTGGAATTCCGTGGCGCACCCAGCGCTGTAACCGGGGACGTCCGCTGCTTCAAGCATGGGCTGGTCACTGGGAGTCTAAAAGCTCCTGGGAAGACCGCAGTAAGGACGATGGATCCGGGAGTCAGAAGACCTGCAAACCACTGGAGATGTCGTGTATTTCCAGAGAAAAAAGAGGGGAATCTGAAGGCAAAGGGTTCCGGCAAACTCCTGTTTTTTACGGGGGATTGTCGGAGCCCTTTTTATTTGCAGCCATAAAAAAAACGAACAGGAAAAAAATGAAAAAAACCGAGTCAAAACAACTCCCGATCATCGCTACCCGCAAAACAAACTCCGGCACCAAGGGCGTGGGCCTTTCGCACTACGTTCCGATGCCTCCGAAAAAGAAAAAACAAAGCTAGTCCGTCTCCCGTCCATTCATTCCAGAAAAAGACATGGGGGAGCGATTCTCCCGTGTCTTTTCATCCGATAACTCTTATCAAAACCAACCTATGAAAACTCTTGACCTGCGTCCATTTGAAATTGGAAGTGACGATTATCTGGCCTTGATCGAAGCTGACACCGCTTTTTGGGCCATCGTACCCAGAGATCAGGCGGAGTCCTCGCGCACAACTGGCATTGCAACGGCCTTTCGGAAAAAAGCGGAAGACTTTCAGGATGAGATGAAGGCTCTGCGTTTCCATCAGCAGCCTTCCGCCGTCTACGTGAATCCCACGGAACGCTGCAACCTCAACTGCACATATTGCTACATTCCCGATGATCTTCGTCGTTCCGGAGAGCAAATGGAGACGCGCAAGCTGCTCAACGCATTGGAGCGGCTTCTGGCCTATTTCCGTTCCAGTCTGCCGAAAGAGGTCACCCCGCAGGTTATCTTTCACGGAGCTGAACCGCTTCTGAACCGGGAAGGGGTTTTTGCCGCCATCCAGCACTTCGGGGATTCCTTCAGCTACGGCATCCAGACAAATTCCACGCTGCTGACGGAAGACGATGTGGCTTTCCTGCGGGAGCACCGGGTCAGCATCGGTATTTCTCTCGATGCGCCGGATGCCGGGATTGCCAATAAACTTCGGCACACATGGGCCGGGCGTGGTGTTTTCGACGAAGTTGGTCGCGCCATGAAGCTGTTGGAGGGATACCCCGCTTACAGCGTCATCAGCACGGTGACCTCGGAAAATGCCCGCCAGCAGGTGGGCATGGTCGAATTTCTCCACGAGCGAAAAGCGCCTGTCTGCATGCTCAATGCCGTGCGGTGCACCCAGCCTCGCAGCCGGACGGTCAAGCCCTCTGACGAAGAAGCCGCACGCCATTACATCGCCGCACTGGAACGCTCCCATGAACTTTATAAAGCCACGGGTCGCAAGCTGGTGGTGGCGAATTTTGCCAACATCCTCCTCTCGATCCTTGCTCCCAACGCGCGACGCCTCATGTGCGATATTTCACCGTGCGGCGGCGGACGGTGCTTTTTTGCACTCGCTCCGAATGGCGACCTCTTCCCCTGCAGCGAGTTCATCGGTCTGCCCGAATTCAAGGGAGGCAATGTCTTCTGTGATGAGATTCCCGCCGTCCTCGCCAGCGAAGCCTTTAAAAAAGTCACCGGGCGGAAGGTGGAAAACATCGCCGAGTGCGCGGATTGTGAAATCCGACACTTCTGCGGTTCGCCATGTCCGGCGGAGGCTCATGAGGCCAACGGTGGCATGGATCAACGCGGCACCTTTTGTGAATTCTACAAGGAACAGGCGCGTTATGCTTTTCGTCTCATCAGTGAAAACCGCGCGGACGATTTCCTGTGGGATCACTGGGACGAGGGATTGGATACGACCTTCAGTCTGTAGACATCAATAGGGATCGCCCTGTCCGGACCAGGTTTGTGAAACTGGTCGCATCTTGCGCATTGAAGTTGGCTGGCAGAAGTTTCAGTCTCGTGAGATGCGAACCATGCGGGTTGTTCCATGAGCCCCAGGCAGTCTCAATCTTTGTTGAAAGTTCTCCTGAAGAATCTTGAGAAAAGATTGGAGAATGAACCGGACTCCATCGAACTGCGGTTGCAAAGAGCGCGTCTGTTGGTCGATGCGGGACATGTGAAGGAGGCCGAGGTGGCATATGCGGAAATCCTTCAGCAGGCCGGGGATCAAAGCATGGTCATGGATCATCTTGGGGATCGTCTCCATGCGAAGGGATTTCATGTCGAGGCGCTGAAAATCTATGCCGATCTTGTGGAGCGATACCCGGATGATTTCAATGGACATCTGCACTATGGCAATTGTCTGCATGAGGCGGGGGATTTGGCGCAGGCGAGACTCCATTATGAATGGGCGATCAGGCTGGATCCCGATCACAACGAAGCTCACCGGGGGTTGGCACTTGTGCTGAAGGATTTGGGTGAGGAGACGCAGGCGCACGAACATCTCGCGCTGGCCTTCAAGAAATGTCCCGTCCTTCAGCAGAATTATCGGGGCAAGGGTGAGCCGGTACGAGTGTTAATGATCGGAGCGCCGGATGGCGGAAACTTTACCGTTTATGATCTTTTGGATGATCACATCTTTCAGACATTGGAGATCATGGTCGGATTCTATGACGTACGCACGCCTCTGCCGCCGCACCACATCGTTCTGAATGTTGTCGGAGAGGCGGATCGCAGCGACCAGTCTCTGGAGGATGCGCTGAAATTGTTGGAGCATACCCAGGCTCCCGTGATCAATCATCCGAACATCATTCGTCCCACAGGGCGGGTAGAGAACGCCCGGCAACTGGGAAAAATTCCCGGAGTCGTGACGCCGAAAATTTTCATCCTGCCGGAGAAAAAAATCCCGGAGGAAAAAGTCTGCCAGATGCTTGATAAAGAGGGAATCCGGTTTCCTCTCCTGCTGCGGAGTCTCGGTTTCCACATGGGGAAATATTTTATCCGGGTGGAAAACATGGAAGAACTCATGACGAAATTGTCGGAACTTCCCGGCAATAACATCGCCGCGATTCAGTATTTGGATGTCACCAGCCCTGATGGGAAGATACGAAAATACAGGACGATGATGGTGGATGGGAATCTCTACCCGCTCCATCTTGCCGTTTCCCATCATTGGAAGGTGCACTACTTCAGCGCGGATATGGCCGATTCGCCCGACCATCGGGCAGAGGATCAGGCTTTTTTGGAAAATATGCCGCAAGTCCTCGGGCCGCAGGTCCTGGCCGTGCTGGAACAAATCCGGTCGACGCTCAAGTTGGATTACGGCGGGATCGATTTCAGCCTGGGGGCAAACGGGGAAGTCATCGTGTTTGAGGCAAACGCAACGATGAGCGTGATTTTTCCCAAGGACGAAGAAAAATGGGCTTACCGCAAGGCTCCGGTTCGAAGGGTGGTTGAGGCATTCCAGCAAATGCTGATTCGAAAAGCAAAATCACCGAGTGAAAAAATCTAACATTGCTCGAAAAGCGGAGCGGGATGTGTAGGATTGGGAAAAAGAAAGGCTTTCGATGTCGATCACGATTTGTACAGGTAAACTTCATTGCGTCCGGGTGACCGACGCGAAACTCGACTACGAGGGCAGTATCACCATTGATCGAGCCTTGATGAAGGTGGCAGGCATCGTTCCTTTCCAGCTTGTCCACATCAACAACAAATCCAACGCTGTTCATTGGGAGACTTACGCGATTCCCGGCAGTCCCGGTGAAATTTGCCTTAATGGCGGCCCGGCTCGCCTTTTCCAACCCGGCGACCAGGTTGTCATCCTCTCTCTGGAGCAAATGACCCGGCAGGAAGCGACGAAAGTGAAACAAAAGGTCGTCCATGTTGACGAAAAGAATCGCCCGACGAGTATCGAAATCAAAACCACTGACGGGAAAGTTTTAAATGGGAAAAAAAGGCTCCTATAGATCCTTGTTTCCTTACGTTGAGGGTGTCAGATCAGAAGAGATGTCAGCAGGGCGGCTTTGTCGAGGATGGAGAAGGCTTCAGAGATGACGATGTCGGCTCCGCGTCCCTGAGGGGAAAGGGCGTCGACAATCAATCGTGAGCTGAGGCAGAGGCGCAGGGCGCTGACAGGTGTTTTTCCCCGAAGACCACAAGCGGTTGGTTGACCGATTCGGCAGCGTTTCTCTGCCACGTTTGCCGACCGGAAGGGAATGTCTGGATGGTGATGCAAATCCTGTCCGAGAAGTTCATAGACCCGGCTGGTTTCCTTCTGATTGAAGAAAACACCTGATTCAGAATGCCTCAACAAGAAGGGGAAGATGGTTGGAATGTGATCCCAATTTCGGGACATCTCAATGGGGTTGCGTTCGAGTGAAGAGGTGGGGAGTGGCTCGAAGGCGGGATCGTCTGAGAGGCGTTGAGTCACGGCGGTGGAAAATCTTTTCAGGAAGGCGGCAATGTCACTTTCGGGCAGGGCGCGGAAGGCGCGGAGTTCCACCAGTGCGGCTTCCCAGCGGAGCAGCAAGCCGTAGTTGGCTCGTTCGTCGAGGAAGGATTGCGCCGCCCAGCCTTCGGGCCAGTCCGCGCGGGTGGAATAGTCTTTCAATCCCGGAGAGACATGGCGGCGACGGAGTCGGGTCGAGGCATCCGGCGGCACCAGCAGGGCTCCACAAAATGCCGGGCCGGTGACGAATTTGGATCCGGTGATGGCGACAAGAAAGTCCTGTTCAAGATAGGAGCGGAGTGTCGAAGGGGAAAGGCGGAACTGGCAGGCATCAACGAGTACATCGATCATCTTCGGGAAACGATTTCGCAAGGCGAGAACCGAGGCCGGTCTGGGGGCCAGCAGTCCCGTCTTCGAGACATCTGTCAAAGTGAGGAGCACTCGTTGCCCGGCGTTGACAGCCCGAAGCACATGGGCTTCCATTTCCGCTTCGATCATTTCGGCTTTTCGACAGTTGCCGTCGGCATAGCGACTTTGCACGGTGACGATTTCGACGGGGAACGAACCTTGAATCCGGGCCTGTGAGGGAACGCTTCCACCCAATGTGGAGCACTCGCTGAAATGCTTCCCTTCCAATGCTGCTGGTACTCCCGTCCCCGTTTCGCTGGCTTCCACCAGGATAACCATGAGAGGAAGATTCCCCGGACTGGTGAGTTGGGAGGCGAAGAGGTGTAGATCGGTTCCTGAGGCGCCAAAGATGATTTTCAATCCCGAAAGTCCTTCGAGTTCGCACAGTTCGATCAACTCACCCCGAATTCGATCCATCTCGTAAGCGTACGTGATGGGAGAGTCTTCGATGCAGGCGGCTTTGAGGAGTCGAGAACGCAGCGCCCTGGCTCCGGCAAAGCTGGCCGATGAAATTGTCGAAGCGGTGGAAGAACCGTATGCCAGAATTTCCGGATCAGGGCTGGGAGTGGCGCCGTACTTGTTTGTCCCGCGCTTGGGATCGCAGACGATTCGCATGTCTCCGCCCGAGGTGAGAAGTTGGACGGTTGAAGGCAACTTTGGCTGAAGTTGAAGGGCTGTTGTCATGGAGTCACCCTTTGGAGGATCATGTCCCGAGTGGCATCGATGGCTCTTTGCGCCGGGGTTCGGCGGTAGGCCCATTGTTTTTCCGTACCGGGAGGGAAAATCCGCATCGTCGCATTTGTTTCGAATAAAAGCACGTCACCTTCGGGACTCAGTCCGAAGTCAGCCCCGGCGTATTCCAATCCAAGGGTGCGCTGAATTTCTGAAAGGGCTGTCATGGCGCGGGAGCCGAGGGTTTCCGACATGCCTTCCAAAAAGGCTTCCTCTTCGGCTCGGTGCTCGGGGTGATCTTCCATTTCTGCATTGAAGTAGTGGACTTTCCAATCGTGGGAGATGGCTGCGTGCAGGGGATACAGCCTCCCGTCGATCATCATGACGCGGTATTTGCAGGTCTTTCCGTCAGGTCGTTGCGTGTCTAGGTATTGCATCACCGCGATTTCCTTTCCCGGAAGTTTTGGTAATTTAGCTCTCAGTTCCTCGAGATTCTGAACTTTGACAAAATGTTGCCCAGTGTGAAATCCAAGACTCCGAAGCAGGAGAGGGAATTCAAAGCCGTGATCCACCATCACATGAGTTATATCGGCAAGAGTTTCCCTTGGGAAAACGGCAATTTTTGGCGTTATGACTCCCGGTATTTGCGCCAGCCGGTGGGCGTTATTCGTTCGTCCGGTGGGCAAAACAGCGGCGGGGTGGTTGAAAATCGGAGCATTGGTTTGTTTCAGTAATTGAATTGCATCCTCGAGGGGCTTGTAGCATAGGTCGGCATCTCCAATGCCATTGAAAACCATTTGATGGGGCGGCAAGGGCTTTGCTGGATCATAAAATTCCGCAACGAGTTCGGTTGTGCGAAAAATCGTGTTATCGAGAATGTGACGGAGCGGTACATTCCCCCGTCCGGCAGCTGTCAAAAGGAGGATTTCGACGGGGTTGTTTTTGCCACAGTAGCGGAGAATCGAGACGGGCTGACTTTTGAAAGCGATCCGTTTGTGGTGCTCGGCCTCGTCCTCCTCACCGAGGTCGGTCAGGAGAGCCGCTAGTCCAAGATGCGCATCGCTCTGATGAGGAGCTAGTTGCAAAGCTTTGGTATAGTGAGCGCGGGCCTCGGTTAGTTTGCCGTCTTCGTAAAGGGCATGTGCGAAATTCACGTGGGCGACGGGATTTTCCGGTTCTTGTTTTACAGACTCAGCGGAGATGAGATGGAGGGTTTCGGCAAAGTTTTTATAGCCGTCCCGATTGTTGGGATAACGGGTTACGACCTCTGCATAGATGGCGCAGGCCAATCTTATATCCCCTGATTGGCGAAAAAGTTCCGCAAGATCATTCAGGGCATCCAGACATCCAGGGGCCTTGGTCAGAATCTCCTTGTAGAGATGTTTGGCATCTTCGATCTGCCCTGATTTTTCAAAAAGGCGGGCTTGATCCATCAATTCTTGAAGTTCCATATCATGGAAAAGACATGGCTCCGTGCCCAAAATTCCAGGTCTGTTTTCGCTCCCGATTCTGGTTGGCCTGAGCATGTTTTAATCCAAGTTGTATTACCAGCATTTTTCGTGCCGTGTGAAAATTAAAAGTGCGAAAACAATGACGCATGCGTGACGGCGTTGTTTTGAGAAAAAAATGCTTCGCCGGAGTGAAGGATTGCCGACAGCATGGGGTGTCGCGGATGAGAAAAATTTTGCGTGATGTTACTTTGGTCTGTGCCAGCGGTATAAAAATCCCCGAGTCTCTCAGCGTCGTGGAACAGATATGCCAGCATTTTGTCTTCGGTGGGGTGAATTGTCTTTTGGGTGGAGAGTCGGAAGGGAGCCCAAAGATGACTTCAAAGGAGGAGTATTCACGGGTGATCTGCCAGTACATCCCGAAATTCATCGGCACCTCGCATCTGCTGATCTGCCAGTGGGACTCGGGGCTGATTGATCCCACACTGTGGAATGACGAGTGGTTGAAGTATGATTACATTGGCGCGCCCTGGCCCCCACATCTTGCGAAAATGATTGGTCGACCGCAGGAGGAACATCGCCCCTGGGTGGGCAATGGTGGTTTTTCCCTTCGCTCACAGCGGTTGATGGACTGGGTCAGTCGGAAAAACTATCCCACGCTTCAACCGGGTGAGCACCCCGATATGGTCAATGAGGATGTTGTCATCTGTCGATGTTGGCGGCAGGAAGCGGAGGCTGCCGGGTTTGTTTTTGCGCCTCCATCGGTGGCTGCGAAATTTGCGGTTGAATACACCATTCCCCTGATTACTCCGGCGAGAGTCTTTGGCTTTCACGGGCACTGGTGGCAGAAAAAACTTATTGGACGAGACGACGGGAACCAGCGAGGCGGGGAAAGCCCCGTGAAGTGAAGACAGGTTTCTCCCGCGTCAGCTTGATGGGAGCGGAGTTGGTCTCTTGGCTTTTCGGACGAGCATTTGTTGGAACGCATCGATTGCCCGCCGCACGGGAGCCACTCGGTAGTTCCATTTCTCTTCTGCTTTTGGCGGAATCATTCGCATGGTTGCATTCGCCTCGAAAAGAAGGATTTCCCCCTTCTCATTCAGGCTGAAATCGACCCCGGCATATTCCAGTCCCATCATGTCGCGGATCTGCTTCAATGCCTCCATTGCCAGCGGGCCAAGAACCCGGGGCATTTTTTCCAAAAAGGCTTCATCTTCGGCGCGGTGTTCCGGATGTTCGACCATTTCGGCACTGAAGAAATGAATCTTCCACTCGTGGGAAACGGCGGCGTGAAGGGGGTGAAATTGCCCGTCGATCATCATCACGCGGTACTTGCAGATTTTTCCATCGGCACGGTGGGCGTCGAGATATTCGATTACGGCAAGTTGCCGCCCCGGCAGACTCGGAAGTCGGGAAACGAATTCTTCCGGGGTGGAGACCCGGATGAAATAATACCCCGTGTGGAAGCCGGGACTCCTGAGTAAAAAGGGAAATGTAAAACCTTTTTGGGAAAGCCAATCGATGGCATCCGGTGCCTCGAGAGTTTCCCGTGGCAGGGTGAGTGTCTTGGGTGTGATGACTCCCGGTATGCGGGCAAGGCGGCTGGCATTTGCTGCGCGGCCTGTCAGCAAAACAGCTGAGGGGGAGTTGATCACCGGGGCCGTTGTTTGGGAGAGAGCCCGGATGGCTCCCTGAAGTGCCAGCTTGCAACGATCCGCGTCACCAATGGCGTTGAAGATCAAATCATGCGGCGGCAGAGGTTGAACCGGATCATGGAACTCGGCGTAATACCGCGTTGTTTGAATTACATGATCATCCAAAAAATGATTGATGGGCACATTCCCGTCTTCTGCGGATGCCAACAGAAGGAGCCGAGTAGGCGGAGCTTTTCCGTGGTAGGGAAAGACTTTGGTGACGCGGTTGCGAAAAGCGATTTTCCGGTGCGCGGCGCCCAATTCCTCCTCGCCCAAATCCATCAGGAGATGGCCGAGCGCCTGATGAGCCTCGATGTGATCCGGGTTCAGTTTCAAGGCCGTTTCATAGTGCTGACGGGAGGCCTCAAGTTGACCGAGTCGGTAAAGAGTATTACCGAAATTTGCATGTCCCATTGGTTGATCCGGGTGCCTGGTCACCGTTTCCGCATAGACGGTGCAAGCCGATTCGAAATCCCCCATCTCGTGAAAGAGGGTGGCGAGATTATTCATCGCAACAAAGTGTCCCGGCGCCCGGATAAGAATCTGCGCATAGGCCCGCTTCGCCTCCTCCGCCCGGCCCAATTCAATGAGAAGAGCAGCCCGTCTAAATCGCAGGTCGAGGGCGTCCGGGTTTTGGATAAGAAGAGCATCCAATTCCTTCAACTTCATTTCGAGCGAGTCGCTGAGGCCGAGTTGAGCAAGGCGCTCGCCCTGTTGAATGCGGGACTCCACGGCCTCTGCTTCCTCCCGGACGTTCGTTTGGATCAAGCTGTCGGGGATTGGGGAGGTTGGGTCACTCATGAAGCTGGTGTGGGCATGGGGGGCGCGTTTGATACATCAGTGTAACAGGTGTTCCCAATGGATCAAGCCCCGGGCGTGGAGATTCAGGAAGCGGGAGGATGCAAAATTTAGAGCGCACTTTACTTTTGGGAAAATTTACAGGAACTTTCTCCGCTTATGAAAATTGCGGTTCTCAGCGGTGATGGCATTGGCCCGGAAGTGATGGCGGTGGCTCTGGATGTTCTTCAGGCAACGGGGAAGAAATTTGGTTTCACTTATGAGTTGAAAGAAGCGCTTGTCGGTGGCATCGCGATTGATAAGACCGGGAAAGCTCTTCCTGAAGAGACGGTGAAGATTTGCCGCGAGAGTGATGCCATTCTCTTCGGCTCCGTCGGCGGCCCGAAGTGGGAAACCCTTCCCCCGAACGAACAGCCCGAACGCGCGGCCTTGCTTCCTCTGCGCAAAATTTTTGGCCTCTATGCGAACATCCGTCCGGCAATCTGCTACCCGGAATTGGTCGCGTCCTCGCCCATCAAATCGGAGATCATTCCGAACGGTTTTGATGTTCTCGTGATCCGGGAGTTGACGGGTGGCATCTATTTCGGCCAGCCGAAGAAGACGGAAAAAACTGAACGCGGTGAGAGGGCGGTGGACACTCTGGTGTATGAGACGCACGAAATCGAGCGCATTACCAAGCTGGCCTTCGTAGCTGCAGGAACGCGGAAAAAGAAGGTCACTCTCATCGACAAAGCAAACGTCCTCGAAAGCAGCCTTCTCTGGCGCAAGGTTGCGAAGCAGGTTGCGGTGGATTATCCCGATATAACTCTGAATTTCATGTATGTCGATAATGCCGCCATGCAGGTGTTGCGAGATCCAACACAGTTTGACGTGATGCTTTGCGAAAATATGTTTGGCGATATCCTCAGTGATGAAGTCGCGGCGGCGGCAGGCTCGCTCGGCCTTCTGCCCAGTGCATCGCTTGCTGTTGCAGCGGAAAGTCCCGCTGTTGCGTCGTCTGTTTTCGGTCTCTACGAACCAGCAGGCGGCACAGCCCCGGACATCGCAGGGAGGGGGATTGCCAATCCCATAGCACAGGTTCTTTCCGTTGCACTCATGCTGGAGTTTTCCTTCAAACAAACTGAAGCGGCGAAAGCCATTCAACAGGCAGTGAAGAAAGTCATCAGCAAAGGCATCCGCACCGGAGACATCGCCGCCAAAGGCGAGAAAACCGTCTCCACAGCTGAAATGGGCCGGGCCATCATCGCGGAGTTGTAAAAAAGATTTTTACGAATGCGGTGGGTACAGTCGTACGAAGAATTTTTTCCCGCATTGGAGGACTTGACCATTACGGATGTCTAAATCCGCTTTGGGATCGGTTGTGACTTTTTCCCCGTCCAGTTTGACTGCGCCTTGTTGGAGGAGTCGGCGGGCTTCGGAGGAGCTGGGCGTGGCCTTGATCTCCTGAAGGAGTTTCACGACGTTGATGGGATTTTGGGAAAGAATGAACTCGGGCATTTCAGCCGTGGCGAGGTCTTTCTTGGAAAACTTCGCTTCGAAGTCGGCTTGGGCTGCTGCTGCGGCTTCTGGTCCGTGGTAACGAGTGATGATGGCTCGGGCGAGTTCCTTCTTCGCATCCATGGGATGCTCGGGCGGTTTTTTGGCAAAGGGATAAAGCGAGCCAAGGCTGCTTCTCCACTCCTTCATTGTCTCGTCGGAGATGGACATGGTTTTACCGAACATCTCAGATGGCGATTCGAGGATGCCGATGTCGTTGTGGAGGGATTTGCTCATCTTGTGGACGCCGTCGGTGCCGACGAGGATGGGCATGACGATGACGACTTGGGGTTCCTGCCCGGCGCTTTTCTGGAGGTCGCGGCCCACGAGGTTGTTGAAGAGTTGGTCGTTGCCGCCGAGTTCGACGTCGGACTGAACCATGACGGAGTCGTAGCCCTGCATGAGGGGGTATTGAAATTCGGTGAGGGTGATGGAGACGCCTTCGGTGAAGCGTTTTTTGAAATCTTCCCGTTCGAGGAGTTGGGCGACGCTGATTTGTGAATTCAGTTTGAGGACATCGGCGTAGGTGAATTTGTCGAACCACTCGCTGTTGTAGCGAATTTCCGTTTTCTCTTGGATGAGGATTTTGAAGACCTGTTCCTTGTAGGTTTCCGCGTTGGCGCGGATGGCTTCGGGATCAAGGGCTGGTCGGGTTTTGGAACGGCCCGTGGGGTCGCCGATGCGGGCGGTGTAGTCTCCGATGATGATGACGGCGGTGTGGCCGAAGTTCTGGAACTGCCGAATTTTATCGAGCACCAAGGCGTGGCCGAGGTGGAGGTGCGGTGAGGTGGGATCGAAGCCGAGCTTGATGCGGAGGGGCGGGCCTTTGCGGAGTTTCGCGGCGAGTTCTTCGCGCGAGTGGACATGTGTGATGCCCTTGAGGAGGACATCCAGTTGTTCCTGAACGGA
>Ga0187810_10000092_pt1 | contig 41134 bp, 35 predicted proteins | sample NC_wetland_sal_i_9_FD_132963 | JGI IMG/M metagenome (GOLD analysis project Ga0187810, IMG submission 132963) | Wetland sediment microbial communities from Neuse River Estuary, North Carolina, USA - ASW_5 | ecosystem: Environmental > Aquatic > Freshwater > Wetlands > Sediment | place: USA: North...
ACGCCCGCGAGCTGCTCACCCATCTCATCGCCACGTTCGGCCGGGACCTTCCCATCAACACGGGCGGAACCGACATCGAAGTCGAAGCCCCGATCATCCGGCTCGTCTGCGGGATCAGGCCGGCAAACCTCGGCGACCTCGAACCTGTCCTCGACTACTGCGAGAACCAGGTTACCCAGCTCCTCGCGGTCACGCACACCGGGCAGGAAGGGGATGCCATCGACTTCGAGTCAAAAGTCCTCCACGCGGGGATGATCGATATGGTCGGGATGGAGGTCGCCGACATCGCACAGGTATCGGCCCTCGGGTTCCCGAAAGCCGACGCGGAGTCGCCGCTTGCGGATCTCGGCATGGGAACGGTCGACACCGCAAAACCGGTCATCCTCGTCATCGGCCACAACGTCCCGCCATCGGCAGCCATCATCGATTACCTCAAAGACAACGACCTCTTTTCCGATGTCGAGCTCACCGGTATCTGCTGCACTGCCATCGATGCCTCCCGGTATTCCCCGAAGGCAAAGATTGTCGGCCCGATCTCGTGGCAGCTCCGGTATATCCGGAGCGGGGTGCCGGACGTCATCGTCATCGATGAGCAGTGCATCCGGACCGATACGCTCCTTGAGGCAAAGGCCATCCATGCGCCGCTCATCGCGACCAGCGAGAAGAACTGCATGGGGCTCCCCGACCGGACGCTCGATCCTGTCGACGAGATCGTTGACGATTTCGTGACCGGGAAAATAACCGGCGCACTCATCCTCGACCCGGAGAAGGTCGGGGAGGTTGCGTCCCGGGTCGCAGTCGCGATCGCACCGTCCCGGAAAAAGGCCGGGACCCTCCCGACCCGGGAAGAGCTCATCGCGATTGCGAAGAAGTGCACCCAGTGCGTCCTCTGCCGGCGTGCCTGCCCGAACGACCTCCCCATCCCGCAGGCTATGAAGGCCGCGGCACAAGGGGATCTCTCCGGGCTCGATGAGATCTACGATGATTGTGTAGGCTGCGGAAGGTGCGAGTCGGCCTGCACGCAGGAGCTCGCGGTCCACAGCCTCATCGTCTCCGCTGCGGAGCGGAAGACCCGGGACGAAACGTATAAGATCCGGACCGGGCGGGGAGCCATACAGGACATTGAGATCCGCGAAGTCGGCGGACCGATCGTGCTCGGCGAGATCCCGGGCGTCGTCGCCTTTGTCGGCTGTGCCAACTTCCCGAAGGGAGCCCGTGAGGTCGCCGAGATGAGCATGGAGTTTGCCAAGCGCAGGTACATCGTCTGCACCTCCGGCTGCTCCGCGATGTCGGCCGGCATGTACCGGGACGAAGAGGGCAAGACTGCGTACGAGCGGTACCCCGGCGGCTTTGAGGCCGGCGGGATCATCAACGTTGGCTCCTGCGTGGCCAACGCCCACATAGCCGGTGCGGCGGTAAAGATCGCGAGCATCTTTGCCAAACGCCCGCTCCGGGGGAACTACGAGGAGATCGCGGACTATGTCCACAACCGTGTCGGGGCGGTCGGTGTCGCGTGGGGCGCGATGTCGCAGAAGGCTGCGTCCATCGCTGCCGGCTTCTGGCGTCTCGGTATCCCGGTTGTTGTCGGGCCGCATGGAACCAAGTACCGGCGCATGCTGCTCGGGCGTGCCGACAAGGAAGAGGACTGGTACGTGTACGATGCACGGACCGGTGAGAAAGTGTACGGCGGGCCGGTGCCCGAGCACCTCTTCTTTGCAGCGGAAACCAAGGAAGAGGCGATGGTGATGGTGGCCAAGTTGACCATGCGCCCGAACGACACGAGCAAGGGCAGGGCCATCAAGCTCACCAATTACATCGATCTCCACCGGCGCCTCATTGGCGGGATGCCCGATGACATCCACCAGCTGGTCAGGACGTATGCCGATATCCCGGTGACGATGAAGAGCGAGATCGAACTCATCCTCGCTGAGAAAGGCTGGAAAGAGCGGGAGATCCCGGACCCCACGCTGCTTGCCCGCATGGTCCGGAAACAGAAGGTGTGAAGATGCCGATGAACGAGTCATGGCAGACCGCAGAGATCCCCGGCCCGAAGAAGGCCTCCCTTATCATCAAGCCGGATATCGCCGATGCCATGATACGGCGGGCCAAGCGCCCGGTCATTATCGTGGGCCATGGGATCCTCGAATACGAGATCGAGGGTCGCAAGCTGATCGACTACATCATCATCCTTGCGACCAAGGGCAAGATCCCGGTTGTCGTTACCGCCAGCACGAACCGGGAGTTCACGGACCGTAAATTTGCGCCGACCGCGATCATGCCGGCAGTCGATATCGCCAACCGGCTTAAGGATCACGAGTGGAAAGGATTTGACGGGAAGGACAACTACGACCTTGCCATCTTCGTCGGTCTCCCGTACTCCATGGAGTGGACGATCCTCTCGGGCCTCAAGCATTTTGCCCCGAACTTAAAGACGATGACCCTCGACTGCGTGTACCAGCCGAACGCGAGCTGGTCGTTCCCGAACAGCACCATCAAGGACTGGTCGGCCAACCTCAAGGGGATCGTAGACCATCTCGGCGAATAGGAGTAATACAATGTTTGAATCCATCCCGGTCGATGTAGGACTCGTGCATGAAGGCGAGCGTGTCAGGAAAAACGACATGCAGGTCGAGCTCGGCGGCCCCTCCGAGAAAGAGAAGTTCGAGCTCGTCCGGGTGCGTGAGCCGGAAGAGATCACCGATGGCGTGATAACCATCATCGGCCCGGACATTGCCGAAATGAAAGAGGGATGGAGTTACCCTATCGGGATCCTTGTCGAAGTGTCCGGCGCAAAAGTCGAGCGCGATCTCGAAGGGGTCATCGAGCGCCGGATCCACGAGTACTCCAACTACATCGAGGGCTTCATGCACCTCAACCAGCGGTACGACATCTGGATCCGGCTCTCCAAGAAGGCGTACAGGAAAGGCCTGAACTCGCTGAAGTACGTCGGCGAAGTCCTCAACGAGCTGCTCAGGAACGAGCTGCCGATCTTAGAGAAGATCCAGATCACGTTCATCACCGACCCGGAGAAGATCGGCCCGCTCTATGCCGATGCCCTTGCAACGTACGAGGCCCGGGACGCCCGGGCACGCGGCCTTTCCGATGAAGAGGTCGACACGTTCTACGGCTGCGCCCTCTGCCAGTCGTTTGCCCCGACCCATGTCTGCGTGATCACGCCCCAGCGGTACGCGAACTGCGGGGCGATCAGCTGGTTCGACGGCCGTGCAGCAGCCGGTGTCGATCCCAAGGGCCCCATCTTCCCGATCGCAAGAGGCGAGTGCATCGATGCGGTGAAAGGCGAATACACCGGTATCAACGAGAGCGCCAAGAAACGCTCTATGGGCGAGGTGAACCGGGTCTACCTCTACTCCGCGTTCGGGTACCCGCACACCTCCTGCGGGTGTTTTGAAGGGATCGCGTTCTACATCCCCGAAGTGGACGGGTTCGGGATTGTGCTCCGCGGGTTCCGGGACGTGACGGTCAACGGCCTCGCCTTCTCGACCATGGCCGACTCGACCGCGGGCGGGAGGCAGGTCGACGGCTTCCACGGGATCTCGATCGAGTACATGCGATCGAACAAGTTCATGTCGGCCGATGGCGGGTACGACCGGGTCGTCTGGATGCCGGACGAGACGAAGGAGCGGCTGAAGCCGTTCATTCCGGAGTCTGTGTACGACAGCATCGCGACCGAGAAGACGGCGGCGACCATCCCGGTGCTCAAGGAATTCCTGGAGGAGCACAAGCATCCCGTTACTGCCCGCTGGACTATCGAAGAGGAGCCGGTGGAAGCGATCGGCGAGGGGACCCATGTCTTCAATGCCGGCGACATCCCGATCAACGCGGGCGGGTTCCGGATTATCCTGAAGAACGCAAGAATTACCGCTGACAAGGTCATCATCATCCCGGTCAAGGCGGGCAAACAGCAGGGAGGCGGACATGGCGGCGCATGAGAATAACCGGGAGAACAATCAGAATAATAACCAGAATAATAACCGGAACAATACGCGGAACAACCGGCCCGTGACCGATGGCGACAAGATCCTTGCGCTCGCCCCGCAGATCCTTGAACTGTTGAAAGGCGTGCAGCAGGTCGAGCTCGATAACTTCTCGATGGAGATCGGCGACCTTGAGCTCTTCATACCGACCGGCCTTGCCCATGCCCAGCATCCGGCCCACCAGCAGGCAACCCGGATCAAGCCGACCGCACTCATCCCGGAGCAGTTCGTCCGGACACCGGTCTCGTTCCCGGCAAAGATCCGGGAGATCACGCTCGGGGCGACCCGGGCCGAAGGCGGCAGCAGGTCCGGCACCGTCACGATTGGCGGAGCAACGGCACCGGCGTTTTCCGACTTCTCGCGGCCTCCCATCCATCCCCCCGCGATCGCGCTCGATGTCTTCGACATGGAGGTCCAGCTGCCCAAGGTCCTCAAGGAGAATGTCCGGGAGGTCATGAACGACCCGGCCGAATGGGCCCGGATGAACGTGAACAAGTTCGGGGCAGACCTTGTGACGGTTCACCTCACGAGCACCGACCCGCTTTTCCGGAACACGTCCCCGGCCGATGCCTGCAAGACGGTCGAAGAGGTTCTCCAGGCAGTCGACGTCCCGCTGATCATCGGCGGCTGCGGCGACCCGAAGAAGGATGCAGCGGTCTTCACCGAGATCGCGGCGATGGCCGAGGGCGAGCGCCTGCTCCTGAATTCCGTAACCCTTGAGATGGCGGAGGTCAAGACCCTCGAGACGGTTGCGAACGCAGCGAAGAAGCATGACCATGTAGTGCTCGCATTCACCGGTCTCGAACTCAACAGCGCAAAGGAACTGAACCGGCGCCTGTACGAGTACCTCCCCCTGGAGCAGATCGTCATGGACCTGACCACCGTCGCGCTCGGCTACGGGCTTGAATATTCGTTCTCGATCCACGAGCGGGCCCGGTACGCCGCCCTCATGGGCGACACCGAGCTCCAGCACCCGGTCATCTCCGCGTCGACAAACGCGTGGGGAGCCCGGGAGGCATGGATGCAGATGGCTCCCGAGTACGGCTCCCGCGAGCTGCGGGGACCGATCTGGGAGACGATCAACGCATTGACCCTGCTCCTTGCCGGCATCGACATCTACATGATGATGCACCCGGCAGCCGTACTGACGCTCCGGGATGTCGTGAAGAGGCTCAACGACATCGGACCCGTGCAGCAGGAACAGGTCCGCGACTGGGTAAGCGTGAGGGTATGACCATGGAAGCCGTCCCGGAAAAGAAACGCCGGAAAAGCATCCGGGAGATCAGCCCGATCGATGTGTACAAGCTCCTGCCAAAGACCAACTGCCGGGAATGCCGGGAATCCAACTGCATGGCGTTCTCGACCCGGCTCGTCAACGGCGAGGTCGTGCTCGTGGACTGCCCTCCCATTCTCACGGAAGAATACCGGGAAGCGTACACCCAGCTCACCGACCTGCTCGCCCCCCCGGTCCGGGCCGTCACCTTTGGTGCTGCCGGAAATACGATTACGATCGGTGGCAAGTACGTGCTCCAGCGGCACGAGTTCACGTACCACAACCCGTCGCCCATTGCGATCGATATACACGATCTCATGCCGGAGCAGGAGCTCCTCGACCGGGTAAAGGCCATCGAAGAGTTCTCGTACAATTATATCGGCCGGCCGCTGACCCTGAACGCAATTGCAGTCCGGTGCACTTCAAAGGACCCCGAGACCTTCCGGGACGCGGTGAAAAAAGTCATCGCAGCGAGCAGGTACCCGCTCATCCTCTGCGCCACCGATCCCCACGCGATGGAGGCCGGCCTCTCGGCATGCAGGGAACGCCCCCCGCTTATCTACGCCGCGACCGAGGATAACTGGAAACAGATGGCAGAACTTGCGCTCCAGTACCGGTGCCCGCTTGCGGTTTTTGCGCCCGGCAACCTCGACCTGCTCCGGTCGCTCACCCGGACCCTGAAAGAGTACGGGGTCGAAGATCTCGTGCTCGATCCCGGGACGTTTGGCGAGGAAGGCCTCTCCCATACGATCGCCAACTTCACCGCGATCCGGACCGAAGCCTGCCGGCATTTCGATGAACTGTCCGGGTTTCCCCTCATGGGCGTCCCCATGACGGTCTGGACCGGGTCCGAGATCTCCGAAGACGTGCTGAAGTGGAAGGAGGCGACCACCGCATCGATGCTCCTCTCCCGGTACGCCGACATCCTCATCATGCACAGCCTTGACGGCTGGGTGCTCCTGCCCCAGCTGATCTGGCGGTTCAATATTTACACTGACCCGAGAAAACCGGTCTCGGTCGAGCCCGGCATACGGGCGTTCGGTAAACCCGACAGGGACTCGCCGGTCCTTGTCACCACCAACTACGCCCTCACGTACTTCACGGTCGAATCCGACATCAAGGCCGCAAACCTTGACTGCTACCTCATCATCGTGGACACCGGGGGCTTGAGCGTCGAGAGCGCAGTTGCCGGCCGGTACTTCAATGCCGATGCGATCGCAAAAGCCCTGGTCGAATACAATGTCTCGTCGCTTGTCGGTCACAGTACCCTCATCATCCCGGGTCTCGCCGCCCGGCTGAGCGGTGAGGCAGAGGAGGCGACCGGGTGGAAGATCCTGGTCGGGCCCAAGGATTCCTCCGGCCTCCCCCAGTTCATCAGGAACAAGTGGGCTCCGGAACCTTCCTGAACTCCCCGGTCCAACCACGCTTTTTAAGAATTCCTGCTCCGATATTATTTACCAGATTTTCCGGCCTCGCAAATGGAAGCCGGATCTTCCCTTTCTTTCCCATGACTGCAGGTGACGACAAGGTAACGGTAATTTTCCAGCCCATGAACCGGGCCGTGCAGGTTCCCCGGGGCTCGGTCGTTCTCGATGCTATCCGTCTCGCCGCGATACGGTTCGAGAGCATCTGCGGCGGGAAAGGCGAGTGCGGGAAGTGCCGGGTCATCCATATACGCGGCCCGCACGAAAGCGATCCTGCGTGCGGTACCCACACCCTCTCGCCCGAAGAGATCGCCGGGAACTACTGCCTTGCCTGCCGGACAACAGTCGCGGGAGACTGCGAGTTCACGATCCCAGTCGAGAGCAGGATCGATTCGCCGCAGATTCTCATCGCTGCCGGGTGGAAGCCGGATGAACTCAGCCCATCGGTAACAAAATACCTCACGAGTCCCGGCGATTCTGCCCACCACCCCGATCACCGTTCCATCCGTCTCGATGGGTATACCGGTTCCCGCCCTCGCATGACCCGGGAGCAGCAGGACCGGCTCCGGTCCTCTGCGGAGTCGCTCACGGTTACTGTCAGTACGGCAACCGGCTATCCTGAGGTCATAGCGATCGAACATGGCGACACCACGAAGATGAATTACGGGATCGCGATCGATCTCGGGACAACGACCGTTGTCGGGATGCTCGTGAACCTCGCGGACGGGTCCGCGTGCGGATCGGCCTCGGTCCTGAACCGGCAGATCACGTACGGGGAAGAGCTGATCACCCGGATAGTCGTCGCCCGGGAACATGGCGGACAGACCCGGCTCCGGCAGGCAGCGGTCGAGAGCATCAACGCCGTTATCGACAAGCTCTGCAGAGATGCCGGCACCGGGCCTGACATTCTGGGGGATATTACGGTCGCGGGAAATACCGTGATGAATTATCTCTTCCTTGGCCGCAACCCGCACGCCCTCGAACTCGTGAACGCTGATGTCACCCGGGCTCCGACCGTTGTGAAAGCCGCGAGCCTCGGACTTCACGCAAACCCGGATGCATCGGTCTACTGCCTCCCGAACGTCAGCCGGTTCGTTGGCGGGGATGCAATCGGCGACGTCATCGCGACCGGCATGCACAGGTCCGCCGATCTCTCGCTCATGATCGACCTCGGGACCAACGGGGAAATTGTCTTTGGGAACCGGGACTGGCTCGCATCGGCTTCCTGTGCATCCGGCCCGGCATTCGAAGGTGCCGGGATCACTGAGGGTGTGCGGGCGATGAAGGGCGCGATCGAGCACGTCGCGATCGACCCGGTCAGCAGAGCGGCTACGGTTACGACCATCGGAGGGACCGCACCCAAAGGGATCTGCGGTTCCGGGATTATCGATGCTGCCGCAGGCATGGCGGCAGCGGGGCTCATCGATTTCACCGGGAAGATCCAGCAGGGTGCTCCCGGTGTCCGGACCGGTGAAAAAGGACTTGAGTTTGTTCTCGTACCAAAAGAGAAAACCTCTACCGGCCGCGACATTGTGATCACTTCACCGGACATGGCGTACCTGATCGACTCGAAGGCAGCAGCCTGCGGTGCGATCGGGGTCCTGATGAAAAAATATCGCATAGGGATCAACGATGTCCGTCACGTATATCTCGCCGGTGCATTCGGTGCCTACATGGATATGGCAAAGGTTGTCGCATTCGGCATTATCCCGGACTTTCCCCGGGCGGAATTCCACCACATCGGCAACGGCTCGCTTACTGGCGCGTGCGCCACGCTCCTCTCCCGGAAAAAACGGGACGAGGCTCTTGAAATCGCAAAGAAGATGGCGTACATCGATCTTCTTGCCGAATCCGATTTCATCGAAGAGTATACGGCCGCGATCTATATCCCCGGGAAAAAAGAATATTTCCCCGGCCGATACGGGACTGGTACATGAGATCCCCGGCTCATTTTAGCGAGGTGAGTCAATACGGAGCTCCATGACCGCGTTGCATGGGAAAATGATTATTCCCGGCGCGGCCGGCTCTGGGGCAGGGCAGGCCCGGCTCTTCCCGATCTCCCGGCCGGTTCGAACGTTCTCGAACTCGGGTGTGGAAGCGGGAAAACAATGTCGGCCATGATCGGCAAAGGCTGGCACATGGCCGGGGCAGACTTCTCGGCTCCTGCCTGTGCAATGTGCCGGTCAGCCATCGGTCCGGGAACCCACGATATTACTGTGGCCGATGCACGAATGCTCCCGTTCCGCGACCGGGTTTTTGATGCCGCCTTTGCCTCCCACGTGCTCGGCCACCTTTCATGTGAGGGACGCATGGAAGCAGCCGCAGAAATTTCCCGGGTTCTTAAAAAATCAGGGCTGCTCTTCTTCCGGGCATTCTCATCAGGCGATTTCCGTTCCGGAACCGGGACAGAGATTGAACCGGGAACGTACCTGCGGGGGACCGGGATCCGGACCCATTATTTTGGAACGGAAGAGGTTACCGATCTCTTTCCTCAACTCACACCGGTTTCTCTGGATTCTGACCGATGGACAATGAGAGTACGCGGACAGGATTATAACCGGGAAGAGATTGTGGCGGTTTTTGCCCGGCCCTGAAGAAGAAAGGACCAGAACATTTCTGTGAAGAAATCGTCCTTGAATGTAAAAAAACGAGAGTGACCCCCTCTCACCCCAAGAGGGGTGGGTGAATTCGTACTGTCGATTTTTATTCATTTTGAAACCGTGCTGAAATTCAAAACCCGGATCTCTGTGAAACAGAACGTTTCATCATAATTTCCTCGCTGCTTTCTGATTGTCGAAATATTTTAGAGTGCAGGCACCGACCGGTTAATAGGATTTATTTATGAAAAAGCTCGTTTTGTACCTTTGTGCGATTTTCTGCCTCCTCCTCGCGCTCGTACCCGCTGCCGGTGCAGTAGGCGGCGGCGAAGGCTGGATCCAGATCAATTGCAATGTCGATGGCGCCTCGGTCAGCTTTGACGGCGTGTACCAGGGGCTCACCAGCGGGGGCTCGCTCACGGTCCCGGTTTACACGACCGGTGCACCGTTCACATCGTTCACGGTGGATAAGGCCGGCTATACTTCCTATTCCGGCGCACTGACCATGCCGTCCGAAGGCCAGACGCTGACGTTCTATGCGACCTTAAACCCGATCGCCACCCCGACCCCGGCACCACCGACCAACTACGGCTCGATCTCTGTCAGTTCTTCACCACCCGGTGCCCAGATCTATTTCAACGGCAACTACCGGGGCACAGCTCCCCTGGCTATTTACCGCGTGTACCCGGGAACGTACACCATCACCGCGGACCTCTACGGGTACGGGACCTACACGGCAGCGACTACGGTCTATGCCGGGTCCCAGTCAACGGTCCTCTGCCAGATGACGGCTCTCCAGACTTACGGTTCGCTCTACGTGATCTCGGACCCGACCGGTTCCAATGTCTATCTCGACAGCATCTACAAAGGCACGACGCCTGTCACGCTCGACAACCTCGCATCCGGCACCCACATCGTCCAGCTCGACCATTTCGGTTATTATGACTGGAAATCGACCGTGAATGTTCCTGTCGGCGGGACAAGCACGGTGTCCGGTACCTTGAACCCGATGCCGGCCGGCAGCACCGGGTGGGTCTACGTATCCTCGAGTCCCGGCGGGGCTTCGGTCTCGATAGATGGGAAGGCTATGGGCCAGACCCCTGCAAGCGGAGCCCTCCGGTTGTCCAATGTCGCTACGGGCGATCACACCGTGACGCTGTCGCTTGCGGGTTACCAGCAGTACTCGACTACGACGAATGTCGTGTCGAACACCGTTTCGGAAGTGAGTGTCATCCTCCCGCCGGATACGACCTCATCCGGCCAGGGCTCGCTCTCGGTCTCTTCGACCCCCGCGGGAGCAAATGTATTCCTCGATAATAATTTTGTCGGAGTAACACCTTTCACGCTGCCGGGTGTTTCGGCGGGATCGCACACCGTGACGATCCAGCTTGGCGGGTACCAGGACTTCTCAACGCAGGCACAGGTAAATGCCGGGGCGACCAGCACGGTTGCGGCGGCACTCTCGCCCGGGTCCGGTACTGCCCCGACACAGACACAATATGCTGGCATGTTCCCTGCACTTGCGCTCGCAGCGTTCGGGATAGCCGGGTTCGCAGTTGTCCGGAGGAGAAACTAAAAGATTTTTTTATTTTTTCTGCTCCGCAGAAATCATTTGGCGTGGTCCGGAAATCTTTAAAAAAAAGTGAGGGTGACCCCCACTCTCCCCGGAGTGGGGGAAGCAACCCAAGGGGAGATCCCCTTGACCCCAAACGAGAATTTCTTCTTAACCTCTTTGCCCGGCGAGGCCTCCGGCGCAGGCGGCCGGGCGACTCCTAAGGGGTGGGAATACCCGCATTGTCGAAATGTATTCTCAAGATTTATAGATTAAATACTACATGGAAATCAGGTTTTCTGCCGGGCACATTTTTCAAATCATGAAATTTGTTTTAAGATCCCGGAAGGACCCGGACAAAACCGGAATCACCAGCCTTCGTGCGATCTTCCGGACCGGAAAAATAGTTGATCAAATTCTTCGCCGGATCCCTATCACGCCCGCACAACCGGCAAGTGCCAGTACCGCAACAGGCAGGCCAAACCCGGGCGACGGCCGGGCAGTTGTCGGGACCGGCGTACCGTACGGGAGGGCGAGCGCAAGCGGGGTAACCAGCCCGGCAGTCACATTAACCGTCCGGCTCATCGGCATGAATCCTTCTTTCTGCGCAAGGACCGTGTGGGTACCGGGCGCAAGATCGGTGAACGTTCCCGGGGAGTTCCCGGCAAAAACGTTATCGATGGTGATGTCGGCAGATGCGGGAGAAGTCGTCACTTTGATGCTGCCGGTCGTGGCCGCAGCAGACCGGTTGGCCTTTGAAGGATCGATGACCGTGTGGGTAATGGAAGGGAGCGAACCTATGTTTGAAAACTCCCGCTTGTACCCGTCCGGGAATGTTACCGTGATCGAGGCCGGGGAGAAATCTGCCTTGATGACATAACTGAGCGCGGAATTCTGCAGGGCGATCTCTGCCTTGCTGAAGTCCATCGAGGCTGTCCGGTATTCGGTCCCGGTCGGGACATCGGATGTGTCGGCGAATTGTTTCATCTCTATTGTTGCAGACGACCTGTCATCGCTGATAAGGACCGGGGGCTCGGAGCTGGTCGAGAGCCCTTTCTTAAGCTGGTCCTCGAGCATGGACTGGGGGATCGCATTCTCGATCACGCCTTCGAGCGTGAACCGGAAGCTGGCGACCGCATCACCGTTTTTGTCGACCGTGATATCAAGAGAATTGGCGGTAAAGGCAGAGACCACCGGGATGAAAAGGATAAGGGCACAGAGGAGTGCTGCGACAGGCAGGATTTGGGAACGGACAGGATTCATGGACTTTTCAAGCCTCCCGGGCTTTTGTGACAGGTACATCTTGTGTTCATTCACGAAATATATTTCACCCGGATCCTCCGTTAAGAACATGTTCGCGTTTGCCGGTTGCCTCATTACGCGCAAATTAGTTTTTATATCGCCCGGCCGAATATTCTGCTGACATGATTGATGCGCTCATCAATATCTTCCTGCACCTCGACCATAATATCGGCCTTGTCGTACAGCAATACGGCTTCTGGACGTACCTGATCCTTTTTGTCATCCTCTTCATCGAGACCGGGCTCGTGATCGCCCCCTTCCTCCCGGGAGACTCGCTTCTTTTCGTTGCCGGAGCGGCAGCGGCAAGCGGTATCCTCGATCTCCGGTGGCTCTTCGTTGCATTCATCCTCGGGGCAGCCGTTGGCGATACCGTGAACTACTGGATCGGGAATTATCTCGGCCTGCATGTATTCCAGAGCCGGTTTCCCAACCTTGTCAGGCAGGAGTACATCGACCGGACGTACCGGTTTTACGAAAAGTACGGCGGGATCGCGATCTTCGTTGCCCGCTTCGTCCCGATCGTCCGGACTTTCGCCCCGTTCCTCGCCGGGGTAGGTACGATGGAGTACCGCCGGTTCCTCTTCTACAATGTCCTCGGGGCGATTGCCTGGACCGCAGTCGTAGTCCTTGCCGGGTATTATTTCGGCACGTTCTCCATAGTCCGGGAGAACATGAACATCCTCATGATCCTTGTCATTGTCGTGATGATCGGGACGGTCCTGCTCATCGTGGGCGGGCTTATATCGGCCCATCTCGCGAACCGGAAAAAGGCTGAATAAAACCGCCCTTTTTTTGGTACCCGGTGCCGTTTGGGGACCGGCGTCATTCCCGTTTCCCGGCCAGCAGCTTCCCGGGTCAAAGGGTTTGCCGTCCCGGGAATAAAACGGAACACATAAGTGCCGATGTCGTAATTCCGGTATATACGGATTCGGACCGGTTCACCATGAACGAGCTCAAGCGCCTTCTCATCCTGTGGAAAGACTATCGCAAGTACCTCATCCTCTCGGTTCTCCTGACAATCGGGGGCTCGATCGGCACGCTCGCTATCCCTGCGCTCTCGCAGACCCTGATCGACAGCGGGATCCGGAACAACGATCTCCCGCTGATCATCCGGTACGGCGGGTACATGTTCATCCTCACTCTCGTTGCTGCCGCGTGCCAGGTAGCAAACACCCTCATTGCGGTAAAATTCTCCGAGCGGACGTCCGATTACCTCCGGACCAGCACCTACGATCATATCCAGGAGCTCTCGTTTGGCAACCTCGACCGGTTCCGGCCAAGCGATCTTCTCGTCCGGCTGACAAACGATATCCAGAACATCAAGATCGCCATCCAGCAGGGAGTCCTCAACCTCCCGCTCGTGCCGGTCATGCTCATCGTCACCATTCTCCTGATCGCCTTCCGGTCACCGGCCCTCATCGGGCTCATGATCGTGCTGCTCATCGTGTTCGGGGCCCTGCTCGGGGCATATTTCCGGCTTGTCCTCCCCATGTTCGCGACACGGCAGGAGAAGATCGACGAGATGAGCAGTACCCTGCAGGAGAACATGACCGGCATCCGGGTGGTCAAAGCCTTCGTGCGCCGGAAATTCGAGAACGGCCGGTTTGAAAAAGTATCCGGGGACGTGAAGCGTGCCTCGCTTCGCGCCCAGACCTGGATCGCCGTCCTGATCCCGGCCATGCTGCTCGTGGTCAACCTCGCCCTAGTTGCGATCTTTTATACCGGTGGGTACCAGGCGCTCGAAGGCACGGGTTTTTCTACCGGGGAGGTGCTCGCGTCCGTGCAGTACCTCTTCCTCCTCATCATGCCCTTCATGATCCTCGGGACCGTCCTTCCCGCAATCTCCGCTGCCCGGCCCTCGCTCGGCCGGATCTTCGAGATTCTCGACACTCCTGCCGATGTAACGGATCCCGCGGACCCGGTGGTTCTCGATCCGGAATCGGTGAAGGGCCGGCTTGTCTTCGACCACGTGAGTTTCGGGTACCGGGAAGCCGGCGGGAAACCCGGCCCCCTTGTGCTGCAGGATATCAGCTTCACGGCAGAACCCGGGCAGACGATCGGGTTCCTGGGCCCCACCGGTTCCGGCAAGTCGACGCTCGTCAACCTCGTTCCCCGGTTTTATGACTGCACGTCCGGGAGTATCACGATCGACGGGACCAATATCCGCACGATCGCACAGGAAAATCTCCGCGGGATCGTCGGGATCTGCCTCCAGCAGCCGAACCTTTTCTCCGGCACGATCCGGGAGAACCTTCTCTTCGCTTCAAAAGACCAGTCGGAGGAGAACATGATCGCGGCCGCGACCGATGCGGACGCTGACGGGTTCATCCGGAACATCCCCCTTGCGTACGACGACGCTGTCGCCCGGCACGGCACGAACTTCTCCGGCGGCCAGCGGCAGCGCCTCGCGATTGCCCGGACGCTTGCGGCAAAACCGAAGCTCCTCATCCTCGATGACAGCACGAGCGCGTGCGATGTCGCGACCGAGGCCCGGATCCAGGACGCGATCAACAAACGGTTCGCCGGGGCAACCAAACTGCTCGTCGCCCAGCGGATCAGCACGGTCATCGCCGCGGACCGGATCATCCTGCTCGACAACGGCAGGATTGTCGCGTCCGGCACGCACGAGGAACTTCTGAAGTCAAGCCCGCAGTACCGGGAGATCTACGATTCCCAGCTCGGGAAAGGAATCATCGGCGGGGGGGCGCCATGACGGATATCCCGGCGGGAACCGGGGAGGACACGATGCCTCCGATCATCCCCACGACAAGGCGGTTCCTTTCGTACCTGGTCCCGTACCGGGTGAAACTGGCGGTCGTTGTCCTGCTCATGGTGATATTTGCCGTGACGAATGCGATCTTCTCGCTGCTTCTCGGCAATGCGACCAACATCATCTCGGCCGGCCGCGGCCCCTTCGCACCGCTGCTACAGGTCATTACCTGGCTTACGGTTGCAGGCATCATCATCTGGATCGCAGGAACGGTCTCGCAGAAGTTCCTCGCGGACATTTCGCAGGAAGCGCTCTTCCGGATCCGGACCGAGCTCTTCTCCCACATCCAGACGCTCTCGCTCGACTTCTTCGACCGCCGGCCCATCGGCGAACTGATGAGCCGGGTGACCAACGATACGCAGGTCATCGAGCAGTTCATCAGCATCGGGGCGCTCCAGACCGGGCAGGAGATCATCGTGATCATGGTCACGAGCATCATCATGGTGATCGTCAGCCCTACCCTTACGGTCCTTTCCTATATCATCGTGTTCGCGCTCGTCATGGTCTCGTGGCTGATCACGAAATCCTCCGGCCCGGCATTTGTCCTGCTGCAGGAAAAGACGGGGGACTTAAACGGTTTTGCCGAGGAGTGGCTTTCGGGCGCAAGGACCGTGATTGCCTGCCGGCGGCAGGACGAGGCGTCGCGGCGGATGGAAAAGATGAGCAGGAAGGTCGCAGATACCGGAGAGAAGGCCCAGTTCTCCGCGCTTATCAGCCAGCAGGTCTCGAACATCTTCACCACGATCCTCATCGTTGTCATCCTTGTTGCCGGCGGCCTCATGGTGATGGAAGGCTTAGCGGAGATCGGGATGCTGATCGCGTTCATCGCGTTCTCGTTTGCCCTCTTAAACGCGTTCACGACCATCTTCTCGGTCTACGGCCAGATCCTGAACGCGATCGTGGGTGCCGCCCGGGTCTTCGAAGTGCTCGATGAGAAACCGACCGTCGCAGACCGCGAAGGAGCCCCCGCCATGCCCCCGGTCTCGGGCGATGTCGTCTTCGATCACGTGGACTTCTCGTACATCAAAGGGCGTCGGGTCCTTTCGGACAATTCCTTCCACGCACGGCCCGGGCAGGTCTTTGGCCTCTGCGGCCCGACCGGTGCGGGCAAGAGCACGATCATCAACATTCTCACCCGGTATTATGATATCGATGACGGTGCGATCAGCGTGGATGCGAGCGACGTCCGGTCCGTGCAGCAGGACTCCCTCCGGATCCAGATCGCCCAGGTGCTGCAGGAGCCGTTCCTCTTCACCGATACGATCATGGCCAACCTCCGCTATGCCCGGGAGGATGCAACCGACGAGGACTGCGTGAGCGCTGCAAAGCAGGCAAACGCCCACGGCTTCATCATGCAGCAGCCTGAGGGGTACGATACCGTTCTTGCCGATGGCGGTGCAAACCTTTCCGGTGGCCAGCGGCAGATGCTGACGATCGCCCGGGCGATCGTGGCCAGGCCCCGGATGCTTATTCTCGATGAGGCCACAAGCAACGTGGATACCCGGACCGAGAAGCTGATCCAGGAAGGACTCCTCGCGCTCCAGGAGGACAAGACCTCGTTCATCATCGCCCACCGGCTCTCCACGATCCAGCACGCGGACCAGATACTCGTCATCGATAAGGGCAGGATAATCGAGCGGGGTACGCACCGGGAGCTTATGGGAAAGAAGGGTTTCTACTACGAGCTCTACATGAGCCAGTTCCGCGGGAAACTGGAAGGTCTCGTCAGCAGCCCGTGATTCCGGGATTTTTTCAGGGACCCGGAAACAAAAAGTGCATTCCATAATGGATTTTTTTGCCCGGAAGAAATCCTGAATCCTTTATGACCGGTTTCTAAAATTCAAAGAAATGCGAGGGTGACCCCCTCTCTCCCTGAAGAGGAGGGAGGCAACCCGAGGGGAGCATCCCCGACCCTCCTCTGGCACATCGTGGATCAACCTCCCTGCCCGGCGAGGCCCCGCCGATGAGACCGAGTAACCCGCGAAAGGGGATGGATCTGCTCGTGATGCCCGATCTTTTTTTTGTATTGAAAGGAACGTGTGTTTTTTTAATGAGGATTTCTCCAGAGGAGAATATAAATTTTCTTTTCGGCAATTCACTGATCGGTTTCACTAATTTTTTTGTACACCGCAGCGAAACCCATTCGGGAAAGAACCCGGGATAAATTTCCGGAAAAGAACATGCCGAAAGATTCCGCAATAAAAAATATCATTCCTGCAGGAAATATTTTTTAGCACAGTGAGGCAGTGATTATTTTTATTTTTATTTTCCAGGATTATTTCCCAAAAAACCGGGTTCCTGTGCCGGAACGTTGAAATGTTAAAATACTACCGGCATCAAGTACGCGTGGTGAAAAATCATGCAAATCAGTGCCCGAAACCAGATCCCAGGAACGGTGAAGATGATCAAGAAAGGCCCGGTAAGTACCGAAGTACTGATCTCAATTGCCGGAGGATGCGAGATCGTCTCATCCATCACAACATATTCCGCAGAAAAACTGAACCTGCACGAAGGCTCGAAAGTCTACGCGGTCGTAAAGGCATCGGAAGTGATGGTAGGAATCGATTAATTTTTTTTTTTGTTAGTACGACAAGTACCGGTCAAACCGGGTCGAGAGCAGGGCGTCGAGATATTCTGAAGGATATGCTCCCTTGTCCGGGTTGAACCAGGCTTCGACGACGGGCTCGCCGGTTATGCAACGGAGTTCGACCAGCCCGTATTTCTGGATTATGTCGACAGTTCCCGTTGGCGTCTCCCGAACATAGAGTTCCTCGTTCCCTAAGAAAGCCCTGACATCATCCTCTGTCACCGGGCGGGACAGGCGGTACTCGTGCCGCAGCCAGCCGGGATGGGGTGGGACCGGGTCGATGAAAGGGGATTTCATATTACCGGTGTCCTATTGGAAATACGGGTTATTATGTCCATTGAATAATTCATGCGATCGATAGTTCGTACGGGTACGATTCACAGGCTCATACCGTTGCCGGGGCGACAACGGTAAATAAAATCCGCATGGATCGGGGAGAAAGATCCCGGTTAAAAGTTAAAAAAATGTGCAGGTTATTCCGCTTTCATTATGGCGGATGGCCAGAACAGGCATCCGTTCTTCTTCCGGTCGAACATTTTCTGGCTGGACTGAGGCGCCCCGCCGGCATTACCGCACCGGGGTACTAACAATCCGGTTCCCGGGACAAAGCCACCGCAATTTTTGCATCCATGATTATGCAGCATACGTTTTCATTAACGTCATCGATTTTTTAAATATATTTAATTTCCATTCCTTATGCCGGATAAACTTATGCCGGATAAAAACAGTTCTGTTTCCACAACACCTGCTCAAAACAAATTGTTCAATGATTTGTATTAATAAACGCAAAAGTTAAAAACAAAAGATTATATTTGGCAAAACGCAATGCATAATCGTCATCCAAAGGATTGCACGCGTCGTAAAAACACACAGGCACCTTGTTTCCCGGGGCAGATATTCCTGAAAAAATGGGGATATTGTCCGAACGCCCGGGAAATGTACTATGGAAAACTCATGTGATTGCCCGGACCGGGATTTACGCGGGAGTCCGAGAATGAAAAATAAGACGAATATCGTACTTTTCAAATTAAGTATTGTTTTTTTCGTTGCGATCTTTGTAGCCACGGCAGGGTGCGTCAGATACTTTTCAGGAGGAGACAAAGGGACGCAGGTTGTGTCTTCGGAGTCTTCGTTAACCGAAACCCTGTCCACTCCAGGAAATGATCCGAGCCGTTCATCACCGGAGGTTGCGCTGCCCGCTGAAACTTCGACTCCAATAGGACATATCAAAGTGGAGGAGGTGGATCCAAACCCGTACATTACTCCCGATCCCTACAGGCTTCCTTACCGGAGTCATGGTAACTGGACTACCGGTGAACCGATCCGGGTTTCCCGGATCCCCCAGTTCACAAAAAATATTGTCCTTCGCTCGAACTCAACGGCATTCCAGCTTAACGTGACGGAGGGACCCCTTGTCATCGATCTGACCTATAAGCCCGTGTTCTCAGATCCGGACCGGACAAGTATGGGTAATGTGAATTCCGGGGATGACGAGAACTCGGAGGTTGTTACGAATTCCTTTGTCTATTCAAATGCAGAGGTATCCGTGATCGATGAAATTTCCGGGAAAACCGTTGCAAAGGACGGGTATAATGGCGTATACAGTATCGATACTGATAAAAAAATCACCATATACAGCGAAGGCTCGTACGTTATTGCCATCTCGGGGAATTTCATCGATGTCGATATGGCGATAATTACCGGTTCGGCACCTGTGGGTACTACCGTTCCAACATCTGGATCGTCTGACTGGTAGGTTAACCAACGAACGGATAAGAAAAAAGGTCTGCGCTCATGTTTCAGGATTTTCCCGCGATATTGTCATGCATGTTTACTCTTATCGGATTCAGCGGGCTTTTTACAACATTGAAAAATATCACCTGCTCTACCAAAGATCCTCTTCCGCCGGTCACCGATCTTCCGCCAGGATCGAAAAAACATCGGAAGGAATTGCCATCCCCGGACCTGGGTACGGTTCGTTCTGCCTGCGAGTGCTTTCTCTCAATTCTCGCTGAACCAACGTGGGAGGGAATCATATCCCTTGGGGCAGTCATAGCAGGTTTCCTGGTATCGGCATTCATCCTGTTGTTTATCGATCTCCCCCTGCCGGGCATGATTGGTCTCAGCCTCGTAATGCTCGTAGCGGCCGGGTTGTCGGCAAAAACCATACACCGGCGATATACCGGCAAAGTGTGGTTTCCGCCGGGGGTATCGGGGAAAAAAGGGACTGCGGTACCAGTTCCCCCGCAGTTAAAAGACTCACCTGTTCCGCACGAATCCGGGGTTTCCCTGCCCGCAGCCAATCTTCCGGAAGACGAATCGTTTGCGATCCCCGAGCGGTACTGGGTCGTCGAACCCTACTCCTGCGTAAAGATCGAAAAAGTCAGGAACGAGGGCTTTACGTACATCGTGGTTGAACCGGCTATTTCCCAGAAAGAAAAGACGATCCTGATGGAGACCTATGCGCATCTCCGTGATATCATCATCTATGACAACACGGAGAAAGGCCGGGACGAACGTATCGATCCTGCGGCGGTGGCCAGGATCATCCGGCAGTTCGATCCGGACATTACCGAAGACCGGGTTGCAATTCTCGACTATTACATCAAACGGGATCTCTCGGGCTACGGCCCCCTTGAAGTTCTCATGCGGGACCCGGCTCTTGAGGACCTCAGCTGCAATGGCCACGATCTGCCGGTCTTCATCTTTCACCGGGTTTATGGCAGCCTGCCAACGAATATTTTTTTCTCCGAAAGCGAGCTGAACCAGTTTGTTCTCAAACTCGCGCAGAAAGCCAATAAGCAGATGTCGCTTTCGAACCCCATGGTTGACGCAACCCTGCCGGACGGGGCCCGCATCCAGATCACGTACAGCGAGGTGGTTTCCACAAAAGGCAGCTCGTTTACGATCCGGAAATTCCGTGCCGAGCCCATGACCCCGCTCGACCTCATACGGTTCGGCACCTACGATGCGCAGACCCTGGCATTCATCTGGCTTGCAATCGAGCACCGCAAAAGCCTCCTTGTTGTCGGCGGCACGGCAAGCGGTAAGACTTCGATGATGAACGCGGTCTCGCTCTTCATCCCGATGAACGCAAAAATCGTTTCCCTGGAAGATACCCGCGAAATCCAGCTGCCGCATAAGAACTGGCTCCCCACCCAGACCCGTGAACTCAATGCGGAAGGAATCAAAGGCGACATAGATCTCTTCTCTCTCCTGAAGGCATGTATGCGGCAACGGCCGGAATACATTATCGTGGGCGAGGTACGGGGCGTAGAGGCCCAGACCCTCTTCCAGGCCATGAACTCCGGCCACTCGACCCTCTCGACCATCCACGCAGGAAGCGTGTACGAGGCCATCAACCGGCTGACCCACGATCCGATCAATGTACCGCCGGTCATGTTCCAGGCGCTCGACCTTGTTGTCGTGCAGTCCATCTACACGCTCGGGAAAACAAGGATCCGTCGCTGCCTGTCGATCCACGAGATCGAAGTCACGAAGAACGGGGAGATCAACCCCATCCTGTTATTCGAATGGGATATCCAGCACGACACGTTCAAAAGGGTTTTCCAGAAATCCAAAGTCCTCGACGAGATTGCCTTTCACTGCGGATGGAATACCGGTGAACTGGAGCACCAGCTCAAAAAGCGCGAGGAATTTTTCTCATGGGCACTCGAAGTGGAGCCGCCAACGCTCCGGGACCTTGCGAATGCGATTCACGATCTGGGTGACTGAAAGCGTGTTGCTGCCACCAACCCTCCGGAGTGCGGAGAAAAAGCTGACCGATTTTGAGATGATAGTCCACGGCAGTAACCTGCGGTCGGTGCTCCGGTCAGCCCATATGCCGGTAACTGCGGAGGAGTATCTCCGGACTGTCCATGTCAACGTCGCAGGTACCTTGGGGATGTTCGTTACACTCTACTTTTTTTTCCTGCTCAGCGGATTCGAGCTGAATATCTTTGGTCTCCAGACATCCGGCACGCTCCTCTGGATCGTATTGTTTGTCCTGATCGTGCCGGGAGTGTACGTGATGCAGATGTATTACCCGGAGATCATAGCCCAGGGCCGGAAAAGCCGGATCGATCTCGATCTCCCCTACGCCGTTTCCTACATGCAGGCCCTTTCTACTACCATGCCCCCGTACGAGATCATCCGCAAAGTGTACGAAGAACACGATATGTTCGGGGAGATCTCAAACGAGTACGGGATGATCGTCCGGGACGTCGAACTCTTCGGGGATGACCTCGATGCCGCGATGAAGAACCTGCAGCACATCACCCCTTCCACGAACCTCCGTGACTTCCTCAACGATCTCGCGATCGTATTTGACAGCGGGGGAAATGTCACCACGTACCTCGGGGCAAAGACCGAATACTACCGGGACCAGGCAAAACAGGAACTCGAGCTGACATTAAAGACCATCGAGATCATGGCCGAGGTCTACGTGACGGCATTTGTTGCCGGCCCGATCGCCCTCATCATCATGATCGTGGCGCAGGGTATGACCAACTCTACGGGAATGGCGTGGATCCTCCCCCTGATGTATATCTGTATCCCTGCTGGTGCGATTATCTTAATCTGGATCCTTTCCCTGATGCTTCCCCCGGAAAACCTGGAGATCTCCCGGAAAGAGACCATCGAGCATGATTTTGGTTCCAATGCAGCCGGATCCAATGATAAGAAAACCTCAGAAGAAGATCCGAAAAACAAAGAATTCTACAAGAGGATCGAAGCGAACAAGCGACGCAATTATTACCTCGGCCTGATGAGACACCCGTTCAGGACCTATATCCGGAGTTATTATTACGGTATCGGCCTGGGGATACTCTGTGGCGGGATCGTAGCAGCATTCTGGTTCACCGGGGGATTCGACTTTCTTATCCCGCACGATGTACCGGAAGCGGTCGTCTGCCTGATAATCATTGCATTCATGACACCGGTTGCGATCTCCTATGAGGGGAGGCGCTGGTACGTGCAGAATATCGAATCCCACATACCGGATTTTCTCCGGGAACTTTCGGACATGAAGGATATCGGGATCACGCTGCACGAGGCGATCCACCGTATTGCCGGGGCGAAACTCGGAGTACTGAGTTCCGAACTGTCCGTTGTCTCGCGGGACATCAGGTCGGGTGCTTACGTCAACTCTGCGCTGGTAAAAATGGAGGAGCGCATCGGGCTCGTATCAGTGAAACGCGCTATATCGCTGCTCGTACGGGCGAGCGAGATCACCACGAACCTCCGCCAGATCTTCATCATTGCAATTACGGATTTTGAGTATTACCTCAAGCTGAAACGGGAGCGGTCGAACACGACGATCATCTACGTGATGATCATCTACCTCTCGTTCGGCATCTACCTGTATACCGCGTACCAGCTGAATGTGCCGTTCCTTTCTGCGTTCAAAGGGATGAACGTGAATGTCGACACCGCGGGAAACCTTACCGAGATGTTCAACATCGGGATCATCCTCGCAACATTTTCCGGGATCATGGCCGGGCAGTTCAGCTCCAACAGTATTCTTGCCGGTTTCAAGCACAGCATCGTTCTCCTCGCGGCAACGATTGCCCTTTTCGTGGTTGTCATGTGATTCTCCAAAAACACTGCCGGATCCCGTTGAGGGGCAAGGATGGTTTCAGACGGGATTTTGACAAACAACGGGTTGTTTCGATCGGGAAAAGATGAGAAAGCGATAATGAGAACAGGACTGTTCCGTTGGAAATCCCGTAACCGGTTGGTTTTTAAAGGTAGAATTCACCTATCGAGATGGTTTTGCCGGTCTCCTTATCCACAACAAGCCAGGTTGTCTTAGAATTATTGGTAAGGATCATGCTGCCGAACTGGATTCCAGAACCGCTGCCGGAATCCGTACCTTCGATAAAGAAAGAATCCCCGGCTTTGATCGTCGTATCGGTACTGTTTCCGCCGCCTCCCACCTCTTCAAACGCCACGACCCTGCCATCCCCGGCATCCAGAGCTGACAGGGAGGTTTTGTTATCGCCGGAACGCAAAATCACGTTAATGGATCTGAGCGTGAACGGATCCCCGCCATTGTGTTCGAAATAGATCCGGTGAAGGTCCAGATCGGTAGTTACCCGGATCGAACTCTGCGGGCTCTTCTCAGATCCGCCGGAAAATCCCCCCGCATAGGTGCTGACAACAGCTGCTATCATGACAGTAACCGCAAGCATGAGCATGACACCTATAACCGGTGAGACAGCGTCTTCAGTATATCGTCTCACACAACCACCACGTCTTTATCGAAGATCACCTGCCCGCTCGGGATATGGACGATCTTCGTATTGATAACGGCTCCCGCCCTGTATCCATTGTCGATCGCGGTAGTAGTGCCGGAAGGGTCGAGGATCCTGTCCAGGGCAAGATTCGCTTGTGGCGCATCGATGGAGTACTGGGCAGGTGTCACCAGGACGTCCCCGGCCATAAAGACTGCCGATGCGTTGCCAAACCAGCCCTTATACCCGCTATCGGTATCCTGGAGTTGGGACGGGAACCGGTCCTGATCGTTGATGAACAGTTCACCACAGTACTGAGAACCGACGGGGACTGGATTCTCTCCGAGAAGACCGCCCCTGATCAGCTGTCCCGACGCGTTCCTGAAATAGGTGACGATGCTCAGGTCCTTTGTCTGGAGAGGACTCCCGCTGATATGCTCGATCGTCATTGTGTCGGCATAAAAAGTGCCATATGACCGGTTTTCATAAAAATGAACTTCGAGAATGGCAGAGGGTGCTTTTTCCCTGGTACCGGAAAAACCGCCGGCCGCTGCACTGACTATGGCGGCGATGATGATCGTCACCGAGAGCATAAGCATGACGCCGACTACCGGTGAGACCGCATCGCCTGCCTTGTCCGGTCGGGAACATCCATTAGTACGTTTTTTCTGCATTTCTGAAAAGCAACCTGATTATTCACTACGAGATCTGCGAGGAAAATTTATTTAATAAGTATGATTAACATTACTTATAAATTTAGCATTTTTATTTTACAAAATCTGATACAAAATAGTATTGTTACTATTCAAAACCGGCCGACGATACCAACCACTTTAGAATCTGATACAGGTAAACGATGAACGGGAAGACGGACTCCGGACAGGTGTGGATCACAGGGAACTTTTACCGCAATTCCCCGGATCGTTATTCGGAATTTTCCTTCCGGATTTCCAACTGTTTTCGAACGAAACTATCCGGATACCGCTCCACGAAAATCCCCTTCACCCCGGATGGAGACGAGCCTTGAAGCTCCGAAAAAATCCCGATTCAGCCGTCTCCGAAGTTGTCGGGGAAATGCTTATGATCGCTCTTGTTATCATAGTAATCTCGGTATTTTCTGCCGCCCTCTTTAACTTCCTTCCGGCAGAGCGCGATCCGAGCATTAATGTCATGATGAGCAATGACCGGCAAAATGTGACACTCTGGCACAAGGGAGGCGACTGGGTTGAGTTTGACGATCTTTCTGTTATCATCGGTAATGAAACGAACCGAACCTCTTTCTCTCCCCGGAATGGGGATCTCGTTCTCGTACCGAATAAAACGGTGTTTGATCTCGGTAGCAACATCACCGTACAGATGCCGGGATATCTTGAAGGGGATGAAACGGTCAGACTGGTCACGCCCCACACGGTTATCTTTACCGGGAGGGTCAGCCTGTGAGAGAGGATGCAGTTGCACCGGTAATTGCCGCGATGCTCATCCTTGCGATTGGAGTAACATTTTTTGCAGCATGGAATGCCTACTACGTCCCTTCCATGAAGGCACAGTCGGAGATCACTCATCTCAATGATGTCGAGACCGGGGTTCTCCGGTTTTCATCGGACATCGAGACCGCTTCATCCCTGAAAAAGACCCTAAGACTTTCAGAACAGATCCCGCTCGGCGGAGGTGAGTTCACCTTTGATCCGGTAAAATCCGGGGGAACGATCAGGGTTCTTGAGGGAAACGAGGGATATTTACGTCTCACGATAACAAATGGAACATCACCATCAATAACCAATCTTCTCCATCTTACCAACTATTCATACGAACCGGTGAATAATTTCTGGCAGGATCAGGGATACCAATGGTCATATGGTAATGTGAATGTGACAAAAGGCAAACTTGCAACCCCGCTCCAGTATGCCAGCATGGACGATGTAACCTATGGGATAACCGGAACACTGTTCGATCTGGATATGGTTTCTTCATCCGGGGATCCTGCGAAGTGTTCCGGGATGAACGTATATGCAGTAAATATTACCCCGGCTTACGGGCATACCATCGCGAGCGGAAACGGGAACGGGATGCTTGCGCTGGAGAGTACGGTCACGGGCCAGCAGTTTCAGAACTCGACAAGCCTGACTGTTTCCATCAACCCGGATTTGCCCGAAGGATTCCGGAATGAACTTTGGGAATCTATCAACGAGCGGGTAAATGAATCCCTTGCGTGCGGAAATGTTCATGCATTCCCCGACACCCCGGATCTGGAGATTCAACTAGTGTTTGATCCGATTCCTAATATGACGTTGAACAGGAGAATCACGGAGATCTCGATCGGGGCAAACTGAGAAGAAGATACTAACGGGTATGACGTTGATGTGCTCAGGGTTACCTCTTTCCCATAGACTATTCACAGAAGACAAAATTTTCCAGAAAAGTCCTGTTGTTATGGTCTTCCCCTCACTCCGATACATATTAGATATATTACCGGAAGAGAAATTCATAATTTCCTTCACCCGGTTCCTGTGACAAATCTAGTGGGGGAGGTGCGGAATTATCACGAAGGCGTTGTTGGCATCTACAAAAACGTACAGCGTGATGAGAGTCCAGTACAAAAATGCACTCGAACCCTTTACCTTCCTCTCCGCAACGAGAGATACCGGGAAAATCACCAGAAGAAACAAGATCTTGACGATGAAGTGCAGGATCGGGTGTGCCACGATGCCAGCCATGAGTGGATTCATCTCGATGCCTCCCGTGATAAGTATGATCTGGGTTGTCACGATATCAAACAGGAACAATGTTCCGAGGATGAACAGGAGTATAATAATCCGGCGTGACGTTTCGTACTCGGTACGAAGGTATTCTGCGTCGGCGGTTGGTCTTCCCGGCTCGTGTTCGCCATAGTCCATAGGCGGTTACTGACCGTAATCGTATATTGGCTTTCCGGCAATCCAGGGCTATTTTGAAAATGAATTATCTTAGTATAACGATAGCAGGGGCTCGACCAGTTCTTCGAAATGCACATCCTCCCAACGTTTCGGGATGATCGTGATATTTTTTTATTTTCTGTTATTTCATCCGGGACTCCAACAACTCCCGCACCACGGATGATAATTCGTTGATTGTAACGTCACAAACCCGACCTGCCCGGGGGGGTTGCCAATATTACTTGTCCTGCCAGTATAACAAAGGGAGCCGGGTTGTTGCGGAACCGGGTGTATTCACGGGATCTATCAGGTTTATGATTATTATATTTAGTTAACTTTTTTATGTTTTAATTACAATAATTTAACTTTACGTTCGATACGGGGCAAAGGAGAATCCTTCGGGCGCTTAACTGAAACATGCGACTGAGAAGAGTTAAAATTATGATGACAACCGATGAGAGTGAATCATTTGGGAAGATCGCAGCGCAACTCAGGACGCTTACGGGTTATGCTACTATGCAGAAACACTCAAAGGGGTTTTCTTTTGAGGAGAAATATGTTTTTTCCGGCAACGATACAAAAGGCTACCTGGTTCGGATCACTGGACCTGGAGTACAAGGGAGCACGGGACTGAAGAAGAGGTAAGAAAGCCAATGAATAATTTCCCTGAAACAACGGAAGACAGCAGAAACCGGTGGGAAACCAATGCCGATTACTGGGACGCAAGGATGGGTAATAATTCCAATTTCTTTCATTGCAATGTAGTACGTCCCCGCACCGAAGACCTGCTTGATATCCGGAACGGAGATCTGGTCCTTGATATCGCATGCGGGACCGGCAATTTTTCCCAGAGGCTCGCGGAATATGGGGCTGATGTTGTCGCATTCGATTACAGCGAGAAAATGATCTCGCACGCGAAAAAACGCCGTCGTGCATTCCCGGACAAAATATCCTTTCATGTCTGCGACGCCACGAACCATGCACAGCTCATGACCCTGAAACGGGAACGGCCTTTTAATAAAGCGGTTGCAAACATGGCGATAATGGATATCGCGGATATTGAACCGCTTTTCGGGGCGGTTTGGGAGATGCTCAAACCTGGCGGGGTCTTTGTCTTTTCAACCCACCATCCATGTTTCACAAAGCCACCATACGCGTACCGAACTGCCTGCATGTATGAAGGGGAGGCAATCCGGGGACAACCCGGAATGAACTTGTATTATCACAGGTCATTGCAGGATATATTTCAGGAATGCTTACGGGCAGGGTTTGTGATCAACGGATTTTTTGAAGAACTGGATGATGACAGGGAATATCCGGTCATTATCATTGTGAGGCTGAAAAAAACAGCCATCACATGAGTCTCCCATGACCAGTTTCTTCTCAAGAAAAACCGGCAGTAGGCGAGGGGTTCATCCGGCTACTCACGACCGTGAAGCCCGGGCCTGATATCCCGGCCAACTTGTGCCCAAGACGGAGGAGTGTGGAACCAAAACAGGTGAATAGTTCCTGAGCAGCAGGCATTCATCTTTTCCAGAGCCTCACCGATATCAATCATCGAAAGGGAATGCGAAGCAATCACGGCATCGAAGGGATCGCCGAGATCTTCCGGGGATACGTCTTCCCATCGCGATGGGATTACGTAATATGATCTGCTCCTGAAAGTGCGATATTTTTCTGCAGTTCTTCCCGCATGGCACCGGACGGTTCGATTACCGTCACATCGCAGCCCAAGAGAGCGAGCGGAATCGCGTGGGTCCCGGTCCCGCTGCCTATATCGAGAACCCGGGCTCCCGCAGGAATCTGCATGGCTTTGAGATGTTCATCCACCCGGTACTGCCACGAGATCCGGGTCCGGCTCTTACGGAGAGATCGATGACATTCTTCCGGTTATTCCAGTAAGATGCCGCACTCTCGAATCCCGGCGTAGATATCCGGATAATCTTTTTCTGCCGCCAGAGATCCCGCCATAAAGAGTGTTGCAAGTTAGCTGGAGAAAGGACCATGATCAAGATTCTATTTCAGATCGGTCGGGACTTCTCATGGAGTAATTACCGTATAATACGATCCGATTCCGCAGTTCTTGCACATCGGTTTACCCTCAACCACGATGTGGCGGTTGTCCATGACGTTTTCGCCGCAAATACTGCATACCGCTTTCCCATGGGGAAATCCGGGGATATCATCATCGGGAATGTCCATCCGCACGTGCTCGATTTTTAGGATCTCTGTTTCGGGGATTTCCCCGAGGACCCGTATGAGTTCATCTTTCTCAAGGGTATCTCGAGCTGCACGATTCTTCTCATGGACAGATACGCGGACCGCTTTCCGAGTTCCTATGTCCACGAACGTTGCGGCAAATTTCCCGTAATCCTTGTGCTTGAGATTGCGGTGACCAAGCGAGCATCCGGTTATTGCCTGGACAGCATCTGCCCCGCAGCGATCGATTTCCAGATAGACGATCAGGTTGTGGTTCTCTTGATGGGGGTTCATGCCCAGCTCCCGCATTCCCGCAATGGTCAACCGCGTTCCGAGTACAATACCTCCACAGACGTGTCCGTGGAATTTTTTTGCCTTATTGAATAACACTTCATAGTCGCTCATTTTCTCACCTAATATCCTTTATTTGAATCAATCACTAACTGATGTTAATCCGGTTTTGCAGTACTCCACCAGATATGTGCAACCCGGGTTCCGTTTCCCAGGAGAAAACTATCACCGTCCTGCCGAAGAACAGTCTGGAAATAATTCCGTACAATCTCTTCATGGGCTTGAGTAGTACAATTCAGGCGCTCCCGGTACTCGTCAACGGCTTCCTTCACGTTCGCGTAACGCGACGGGGGAAAACCCTCTTCCGCAGTGAGGTTTGCATAGATTCCCATCTCATACAAAACCTGCCAGAGCCATTCTGCTGTGGGTTCTCCGGGGAAAATACCCCCATGCAGGTGCTGCCAGAGATCCTTATTGACCTTGACCCAGGCCGGGGGTGTCAGGAACCAGAAGAGATGGACCGTACCCCGGCAGCAGGAATGCATCCTCTCCAGCGCCTCTCCGATATCCATCATTGTCAAGGAAAAAGAGGCAATAACGACATCAAAGGGTTCGCCCAGTTCTCCGGCCTGCATATCCTCCCATCTTTTCGGGATTACAACGATATTTTTGATCTTTTCTTTTTTTATCCGTGCGCCAAGCAGCTCACGCATCACGGGAGAAGGCTCGATGACCGTTACGGAACAGCCGCGAGCTGCGAGCGGGATCGCATAGGTGCCCGGTCCTGCGCCGATGTCAAGCACCCGCGAACCGTCGGGAATATCCATTGCAGCCAGCCGCGCCTGTGTTACAGCGTCGTGCTTCCCATTTCCTTTCGTATACACCGTGTGAACTTTTTTCTTATTACCCCAGAATTGCCGGGAGTTGCCGTAATTCGGGACAGCACAATGGGCAAGTTTGAGATTGCGCCATTGTTCACGAAATGAGACAGCACCGCTTTCACAGGCAACTGCCGACCGAAGCGGGGGTGGAGCGGGAATTGGATCTGCGTTCATACCATTGCATTAACTTTTTGATCATATCAACGATTTGTTTTTAATCAAGAAATTTCCGGTTTTGTTAATATATCGGAAAGAAAACGTTCGTCAATTGCGGTACGATAATTGCAGCAATGGGATGGGGCAATAGTAGATTACTGTATATCTGGCAGGAAAAAGATACGGTACGCCAGTTTTTCCATAGCAGGAAATGTCTCGGGAGGAATACCATACTTCAATGACTAAGTCCCCAATAATTCCCCGAAGATTCAAGTGAAGTGACTAGACAAAAGTGAGGAGGAGGAGGCGGGGAAGGCTATCCTTCACTGGGAAAAATTTGAGGATCTCGATATGCAAAAAGAAGTCAAAGAATTTTATTCAAAATTCTATCACTACAATCTTACAGTGATGAAGCGGACCGGATACTCAAACTGTTACCCCCTGTGTTTTCTGAGGTGAAATGAATACGGCAGAGGTAGCAATCCACGAACCTTTCTTTTTTAATCGAATGATTGACGGGAATCAGATGCGAGAAAAGACCCATAAACTGGATTTGCCTTGGAAAAGCAGTTTTGTAAAAATTTAGATCTGCGACGTAATTACCGGGAGAAAAAGAGAGATAAAATATGCCAGGTTCATAAAGGATCTGCCATACGGTGTAAATTCCTCTGTTTGAACATTGATGTTCGATATCCCTGACCGATTACGGATTCAGGAGGGTCTTCAACTCGTCGTCAGTCAGATCGTAATGGTAGAACTTCGAATAGAATTCTTTCGTAAGCGCCGGGAGGTCCATGTCGCTGAATTTATCCGGATAGAAAACCTTCGCCGTCCAGGGAATGCCAATAATCTGGTTCAGGCCCGGCGGGCCGTCAAACCACTTGTATGGGGATTGCGGGACAAGGTAGACCCGGTGGTTTTTCACGGCATCAATCGGCTTCCACAGGGGATCATTGGAGATGGATTTATAAAATCCAGGATCTCCCACGATAATCACGTCAGGGTTCCACGTTGTCACCTGCTCCATTGAGACCTGAGTGAAGGCAGCCCCGGGTGCCAGCTCAAAGTCAGCGACGTTCACTCCCCCGGCGAGTTCAATTAATTCCGCGTGCTGAGATCCCTTTAATGCGGTCTGGAGGCCGTTCGTTCCTGACGCATAATATACCCGGACCCGTTCGTTCTCCGGCATGGCCGCGATACGTACAGTTACATTTGAAAGGACCCGATGGTAAAATTCCTGAAGTAAGGTGGCCTGCTCGGTTTCTCCAAGAATATTGCCCATGAACTGGATACAGGGATCGTAGTTGCTGATCGTATAGGCGTTTAGTACTCCGACAACCGGGATGACGCCGAACTTCTGCTGGCGATCGACAAGCTGGGCTGAAAAATTTCCCACACCCCATTCTGCATCAAAAACTAGATCCGGCTTCATGGCAATGAATGACTCGAAGTTGCCATTCGGGGTCATCAGAGTCCATCCCCCGACGTTGGGAAGGTCCTGGTATTTCTTTGGCATATAGATGCTGCCATTAGTGGCCGATGGTGCAATATTCACCCCCATCAGTTTATCCGGGGCGAGCATATACACGGAAATTGTTGTCGGCGGGGCCGTTGCCAGTACCCCATTGACAGAACGGGGTATTTCCAGAGTTCTCCCCATCATGTCGGTGATCATTACCGTATTTTTTTGTGCCGGTTCTGCCGTATGGGTAATCGAAATTCCATTTAGAGCAAAAAGGCCGGTACTCACAAGCAGCAGGGCCCCAACGACAATTATGATAATTAATGTTCTCTTCTCCATAGGTAATCTCCTGAAATCTGACACATCCCATTACCCGCACTTACGGGCTCAGGAGGGTGTTCACCTCGTTGTCTGTCAGGTTGTAGTGATAGAACTTGGAATAGAATTCTTTCGTAAGTGACGGAAGATCCATGTCGCTGAACTTATCCGGATAGAAGACCTTCGCGGTCCAGGGAATGCCGATGATCCGGTTGATGCCAGGCGGGCGATCGAACCAGGTAAACGGAGACTGGGGCACGAGATAGACCCGGTGGTTTTTCACAGCCTTGAGCGGCTGCCAGAGCGTGTCATTATAGATGGTTTTGTAAAACCCCGGATCACCCACGATGATTACGTCCGGGTTCCAGGTTGTCACCTGCTCCATTGATACCGGTGTCATACCCATACCCGGGGTGATCATGCAATCGGCAACATTTGTACCCCCGGCAAGTTCAATTAATTCCGAGTGCTGGGAACCGGCCGGATCGGTCTGGAGTCCCTTCGGCCCTTCCGCATAATATACCCGGATTTTCCGGTTGTCTGGGATCGATGAGACACGGGAAGTGACATCCGATAAGACACGGTTGTAGAACTCTGACAAGGAAGCAGCCTGATTTTCTGTACCGAGCAGTGTTCCCAGAAACTGTATCGATGGATTGTAGCGAGTTACACTTGACGAATCCATCACCCCGACAACAGGAATGTCGCCGAATTTTTGCTGGCGTTCTTCAACCGCAGACGTGGCATCACCGTTGGTGGAGCCACTATCAATTATTATATCCGGATGCATTGAAATGAAGTTCTCGTAATTGCCAGTCTGTTTTCCAAACCATCCCCCGACGTTGGGCAGGTTCCGGTACCTTTCCGGGATATAGACGTTACCGCCAGTCGGATTCGGGTCAAAATTTATGCCAATCAGTTTGTCCGGGGCAATAACGTATACTTCGATGGTCGTTGGCGGGCCTGTGCTGAGCACCCGGTTTATGTCTGCGGGAACAACCACAGTACGTCCTGTCATATCGGTGATGGATTTTGTGTTTTTTCCCGCTACTGCAGTTGATTTCCCAGTAAGCGCACCACTGTTCAACGCAGATGCTGCAATTCCCAGAATGATCAGGATTGAAACGATAATCAGAAATATCTTGTTTTTGTTTTCCATGATTTACCTCATTGGTTTGCACCTGCACAGCCCGGACTTGTGCGGTACACATACATAACGATCGACATCGCGACTGTACGTAATCGAGACATCAACCCCGTATGTTCTCTTCAGGTTCTCTTCTGTGACAACCTCTTCCGCACGGCCATAGGCCATAAATGAACCATGCTGCATGATAGCGACATTGTCAGAAGAGAGGAATGCATGATCGGGGAAATGCGAGCTCATAATCACGGCGATACCGGAATCCGTGAGCTGGTCGATGATCTCAAGGATACGTATCTGGTTACCGAAATCAAGATGCGATGTCGGTTCATCGAGCAGGAGTATCGCAGGCTCCTGGGTCAGGGCACGGGCAATCATGGCAAGCTGGTACTCCCCCCCGCTGATCTCATTCACCGGTTTGTTGGCAATCTTCCTGATACCGACGAGCTCGATCTTTTCGTCAGCTTTTGCATAGTCTCTATTTCCCGGAGAGGAAAATGCGGGGAGGTGCGGGGCCCTCCCCATCAGGACAAAATCCCTTACGGAGAAGGGGAAGACGATCTCGTGCGCCTGCGGGACATATCCGATCTTTTTGGCAATTTCAATATGTTTCATCCCCGAAAGGTCTTCACCAAAGAGCCGGATTGAGCCCGAGCAGAGAGTGTACAGGTTCGCCACGCACCGGATTAGAGTCGATTTGCCTATTCCGTTCGGGCCAAGGATACAGAGTACTTCACGATCCGCAAGCGAGAAGGTGATATCTGAAAAGATCTGCCTGCCGCCGGAATATGAAAAGCCTGCATTTTCCACTTCGAGGATCATGTCCATCCCACCGAACGCCTGTTGAGCAGGTATGCAAAGAACGGGGCGCCGATAATTGCCGTCAGGATACCAAGGGGAATTTCAGCACTGGTGAGGTTTCGGGCTATATCATCGATAATCAGCATATAGGAGGCCCCGAGTACGAATGCGACCGGGAGGAGTTTTTTGTAATCCGGGCCCACGAGCATCCGCCCGAGATGGGGAACGATAAGACCTACCCATCCAATGATTCCCGCAATGCAGACAGCACACGCTGTGATCAGGGTAGAACAGAGGATGATGAACTGCGACATCCGCTTCGTATCGATCCCCAGAGCCCTCGCCTCATCGTCACCAACCGCAAGCAGGTTTATCCGCCACCGGATAAGGATGAGGACAGCAGAAGCAATCAGAAGCGGAGGGGCGATCATGAGAATATCGGAGTATCTCACCGAGGCCAGGCTCCCCATCAGCCAGAACGTGATTGCCGGCAATTTCTCGTACGGATCGGCGACCAACTTCGTGAATGAGGTCAGCGCGGAGAAGAACGCCGCAACAATAATTCCTGAAAGGACAAGAATGAGTGTCGGGGTCGTCCGGTAAGAACGGCTGAGCAGATAGGTGATTGCTACGGCCAGAATACCGAAACAAAATGCCGACATCTGGATAATGAAGGATCCCAGTCCCAAGAGAATAGCAAGCGCAGCCCCGAACCCGGCCCCGGATGAAACTCCCAGAATATCCGGGGATACCAAGGGATTTTTAAAGAGTCCCTGGTATGCAGCCCCGGCGATAGCGAGTCCTGCACCTACAAGAATGGACGCGATCACCCGGGGCAGTCGAATCTGATAAATAACATTTTCTTCTGTCGGTGTCCAGCTGGGATTGATGTGAATGATATTTGCCGGCATCAGGTTGATAACCGGTGCTGCAAGGAGCTGGATAACGTGAGACGGGGACACATCATAGCGTCCCAGAAAGAGAGAGACTACGAACAGGATCGGGAGGACGCCGAAAATGAGAAATGTTCTCACCGGAGGAAACCGGAGGAACGATATGATCTTCACTGAGATCATTCTGATACGGCCGCTAATCCAGTCCATTGAACAAAACCTCATCAAGCGTTAATCGTCGGCTGTATCGATCGGGAAACCGGGTATGAGGGGAGGATTTTTTCCAACCATCACAGGAGACCGGGATTTCCTGTACTGCGTACTACTGAATTTATCCTGCAAGATTCCTGGTGAAAATCTACACCGGTTTTCTGCGGGCATCTATTTTCCCAATAGTTTCTGCACCGCCCAAAGATTCCAGTACATGGTACTGTTCATGATTATTTTAAGTTATTGTTATTTGTTTAATTTTTTTAAAAAGTTAATTTAAAATATTTATTAAAGCACATCCTTAGCAATAGGAGGGGGGTCCGGAAGTATGATCCGAACTGTAGTTCACCGCGATTTCCCGGGACCGGGGCCTGAATAGCGGAAACGTGGCAGATGAAATCCCCCATTCTTCGATGAGTTATGAGTGATGCGGGACAGCCAGTTCAACGGGTTGCCTGTGAGGTGGTAACAATGGGGAAAATTAATGGACAGGGCGTATATGCCGGCGTGGATATAGGATCTCTAACGACAAAATCGGTGATCATGGATACCGGCAGGGTAATTGGGTCCAGTATACTTCTCACAGGGGTACATCCAGAAAAAAGCGGAACGGATGCTATTAGGAAGGCACTTGACTCAATCGATCGTGACCAGACAGATCTCAGGTATACTCTTGCAACGGGGTACGGCAGAATATCGGCCGGGTACGCAGATGATACCGCCACAGAAATCACCTGTCACGCAAAGGGAGTTCATTATCTTACCCCGTCTGCACGAACCATCATCGACATCGGGGGACAGGACTGCAAAGTAATCCGTCTCGATGAATCAGGTAATGTGACCGATTTTATCATGAACGATAAATGTGCCGCGGGCACAGGGCGGTTCCTCGAAGTGATCGCCTCGGTCTTCAAGGTCGGTCTGGATGATCTTGGTCCGATGGCGATGGGAGGAAAGGAATCAGTCCCGATCAGCAGTACCTGCACGGTCTTTGCGGAATCCGAAGTGATCTCGCTCCTGGCACGTGGTGAGAAACCAGAAAATATCCTGCGGGGAATCCACAATGCGATCTCAAACAGGGTGGCCGGGATGGCGATCCGTGTAGGTGTCGAGAAGGATATTTTCTTTTCGGGCGGCGTGGCCAAAAATGCAGGAATGAAAGCTGCTCTCGAGGATGCGTTTCACGAACCGGTCGTGATTCCCGCATTCGATCCCCAGCTCGTGGGAGCACTCGGAGCAGCAGTCCTTGCCGGGAATCTTGGATCTGAGGCTTGATTATGGTCCTCAAAATACTTCAGAAAATTCGGGAGTCGGTTGAACGGCGGCCCCGGGAAATAGACGTAGCAAAAAAGGATGGACAGAAAGTCCTGGGATGGATTGGCTACACTATACCGGAAGAGATTATCCATGCATTGGGTATAATCCCGGTGAGACTGGGCAGAGGGGGGGATGACCGGCTGGTGGAGATAGGGTCACGGTATATTTCTACACAAAACTGTGTATTTGTCCGTGCAAGTGCAGGTCTGTTAGCTGAAAATAAAGATCCCTATGTGCAAAAATCCGATGCTGTCGCCTTCGATACTACCTGCATGCAGGTTTACAGGCTCGGGGAAATCACTAAGTATTATTTTAAGAAAAAAACTTTTTTCCTGGGGATTCCGAGGAATTTCCAGACACCCCATGCGCGGGAATACTTTACGAAAGAAGTTGAAGGGTTCACCCGCCGGCTGGAAGAGTTTTCGGGAGAGACCATAAGCAGTGACGCGCTTGCGGCATCCATCGGATTATACAACAACATTCGCGAAGCGATCAGAACGCTCTATGCTCATGCCGCCCACGACAGTCTTCCTGTGATCACCTGGCGTGAGGTATACGAGGTTGTCCATGCGGGATATCATCTTGACCGGCAGGAATATCTCACCTTCCTGCAGGATCTGGTGCGCGAGGTCAGGGAAACTCACGGATCTGCAGTGGACGAAAAACCTCCGAAGGATGTCCGGATCCTGCTCTCGGGAAGTGTCATCGCCCCCGGAGATACCAAACTGATCGAGATCATAACCCGGCTGAAAGGAAATATTGTAGCAGACGATCTCTGGTCCGGGCTGGATCCGTACCTCCAAGGAGAGGTCCGCGAACCCACCCTGAAAGGGATTGCCGATGCCTACATGGATCGCGTACTGCCTCCTGCCATACCCTGCCTAGATCAGAGTACGGACACCCGGCTCGATAACCTGAAACGCGGAATAAATGAGAGTTCCGCGGATGGGGTAATCTATCACAGCCTGCGGTATTGTGATTCTGTTACGTTCAAAGGACTTGAAATTAAGGAGTTCCTCCGTCACGAAAAGATCCCGCTCCTTGAGATACACACGGAGTATGCACAATCAGATGTTGAAGCGATACGGACCCGTTCAGAGGCCTTCATTGAGATGGTAAAGTTCAGGAAGCAGACAGGTGGCAGGATATGAAAGAGATAATTCCTGCATTCGGGTATCCTGAGGAAGTAAAACCGCTTTTTCTGGAAACTGAAGATTTGGTTTTTGGAGACGGCACTTGTATCACGACTGAACAGATGTGGGACTTCATGACAAAAGAGGGGCCCGCCCGATACCCGTATGCTTTTAACACGCAGGCCTCTTTTGGAGGACAATTGTCCGGGGATGTGACATTCCTCAGTGGGATCCGGCAGAATTACCTGTCCATGACTCACATGGACCGGATCCGGGACATGCATGCAAAGGGAAAACCGATTGTTATTGTACGGGGATGGATAACGTCCGAACCCTATTATGCAGCCGGATGTATCTCAGTCGGCCCCCCCTTCCCGCGGGGATGGATGCTCCAGCAGATACAGGGACAGGACTTCCGCCAGGCAAGCCTTCGGGGAATGGCACTGCTCGAAGAGGCGCGGCAGAACCTGAGCATCGAGTCCTGCAACCTGATCGCCTACCTTGCGCTCCTGAAAAAGAATGAGTTGCCGGTCAGCGCGATCGCCCCCGCCATCTGTACCGGCTGTTCGGATATGGCGTATGGCACGGTGGCATGCAGGACCGGGCCCATCAAAGTTCCCGCGTTTTTCATGGATTACCCGGTCAACCATGGATCCGAAGGAGGGCGGGTCGAGTACCTGGAAACGGAGATCAGGGAATTGACCAGAAAACTGGGGGATATCTCCGGAAAAACCGTGACTGACGAGATGCTGGCAGCCGAAATACGACGAGAGAACCAGGCACGGCGGATTGTCAGGGAATGCCAGAAGATATGGTGGGATGCTAATGTCCCCCCTACCAACAGCATAGATAATTCCTTTGTCCATCTCGGAAGCATGGGTGCTTTTGATTATACGGTTGCAATCCAGGTCCTGAAAGAATATTACCGGGAAATAGATGATCGGATCCGGAAGGGTGTAAGGGGATACGGCCTTCGTTCTGATCCAGCCCGATTGTTCATCTGCGGTTCATGCGTCCACCCGAATGGTGCCTTTATCGACAAGAAAGGAGGCGTCATCGTCGGAAAAGATGACCAATGGAGCACCATGACCATGGATGTAAAAGAATCCGGCGATCCCTATGAAAACCTTGCCCGGGCGGTATCATCGCATCCCTACGAGCGGCCGACTGAGGAGCGGGCAGAATGGACGGCAGAACAGGTGAAGGATTCCCGGGCAGACGGGGTCATTTTTATGTATAACTGGGGATGCAACTACCAGAGCGCAGTTGCCGGAATGATCACCGACATCATAAAAGAACGCACCGGCCTCCCGGCCATCTGTATCGAGGTCGGGGAACTCACGCGGATGGAATCTCTCGAACAGTCCCAGAACCGGGTCGAGGCGTTCATTGAGATGCTCAGGTAATTTTTTTTCACTCCTTCGGAGAAACATATTTGGCAGGAATACGAGGAAAAGTCAATAAACATTCAAATCGGTAAATTATAGTTAACATAGTATCATTAACAAAAGACAATTGTTAAATATCCTCTATTATAATTTCTATATTGGCTTGGTGGATTTGTGCTGCATCGTATCTGGCACCGCCACGCAGTAATCTTTCATGAATTCTTCGGAGGGAGATGAATGAATTATCTTAAGCGATTAAAAACAAGAAAAAACGATGATGCCGTATCACCCGTAATAGGTGTGATGCTGATGCTCGTTGTCACTATCATCGTCGCTGCAGTTATCAGCGGTTTCGCAGGAGGACTTGTCGGAAATACCCAGAAGTCCCCAACGATTCAGATGGATGTAAAGATTGCAAATTCAGGAACGTGGTACGGAAGTGGGTTTTATGCAACCGTGCGAGGTGTAAGCGAACCCATAGCAACCAAGAATCTCAAGATCGTAACCAGCTGGACAGCTGTTAACAGTAGCACTAAAGGTACGATGACCGGAGGGAATATCTCAACGGGAGGAATCACGAATTCCTGGTTCTATGTCACCCAGCAGCAGAACAAGGTTATACCAAACTCTGTTCCCTGGGGGTATGGTATAGGGATTACCAATAAGTCAAGCGCAACGAACCAGAACTCGGATCCCAATTTCATTCTTGCTCAGCAATTTGGTAATTACTCACTGATGCAGGGAACCAGCCTTGTTGCCCAGCCAGAAGGAGCCTCTGGCCCCGGACTTACGACTATGGTAAGTTCACTCCCCGGGGGATATGGGGTTGTCACTCCTTATATCTATACCTATGATTCCTCTACTCCTACCTATGATGTTGGCCAGATCGATCCTATGCAGGCGATGCTGGGAACCGGCTGGGAGAATCTCAGGGCCGGAGACACGGTGTCTGTAAAGCTTATTTATATCCCAACCGGGCAGGCAATCTACCAGAAAAATGTCGCAGTTGTGGAGGACTGAGATCATGGCAAAGAAAAATAATGAACTGGCAATATCGCCGGTTGTCGGCGTAATGTTGATGCTCGTAGTCACTATTATCATAGCTGCGGTCGTTTCGGGATTTGCCGGAGGCGTTGTAGGCGGGCAGAAAAAAGCCACACAAGCAACGATTCAGGGGCAATACAGCATTTCAAATGGTCTGCAAATCATCCACGCGGGTGGCGATCCCCTTCCCAGCAGCGATATTGTTTTTATAATTAAGGATGGCCCGACATTCGGCCAGAATGTCGAGGAAAGGACTACACAGATCCTCAACATGAGCAGTCTCACGAATGCTCAGGGAACTCCGATAATGTGGACGGATGGAGGATACAACGTAAGTTCGTTCAGGCCCGGGGATACGTTCTACATGAGCGCAGCGTTGACCACCTGTAATATCCTTCAGCCGATGAATGCACCGTGGCCCTGGACAACTGCTGCTGATGGATATACGTATTCCGGGAGTAAGACGATGTTTTCTTCTCTGTGCATCAGGAACAACGACAACATCGGGAAACAGTTTATTCTAGAGGTGGATGACAAATCGGGACATCTGATCTCGAGTAATATGGTTACAATCACGCCATAACCCAATGTTAATCGAAGAATGCATGGTGGAATGAACCAGCAGTCCATTCCCACCAGAACCGCATTCACTTTTTTCCAACTTCATCAAGCTGTATTCGGATTCAGGGAAAACACCAATTGATTCAATAAAATAAACTCGGAATACCAGGGAGATTTCCTGCAATACGATTTGGATTTTTAAACGGGTGCGGCAATTGCACTGGTTACTAAATACAAAAAGAGAGACAGAATTGTCCTTGTAATCGTCAGCTCTCTTTTTCCCACCATATTTTTGCCTGGAACGATACCCCTTTGAAAACGAATTTCCCGTTTTCATAGATAAGTTTCCGGGTAAGAAAATCCCGCAGGATCGATATCTGTTTATCTGTTTTCAGATTCAGCCCTGCAGCCTGATCGGCCACCGCCACTTCGATACTCGGGAAACTGTTGACATGTTCCTCTTTCGAGATTTCAACGTTGGCATAGATACCAATCTGGTTCAACAGGTTAAAGATAATATTCGGTCTTCTCTTTTCCCTGCGGGGGACTTCGAAGAGCTGTTCCCAGATCTCCCCGTAATTCCTGCGCCAGGGGGACTGCATGTCGGCAAACCAGAAAATATAGACATACCTTCCAGAAGCTGCGTCCATCTTCAGGAGCGCTTCGCGAAGGTCAGGGACCCCGAGGGAAT
>Ga0187810_10000093_pt1 | contig 40827 bp, 29 predicted proteins | sample NC_wetland_sal_i_9_FD_132963 | JGI IMG/M metagenome (GOLD analysis project Ga0187810, IMG submission 132963) | Wetland sediment microbial communities from Neuse River Estuary, North Carolina, USA - ASW_5 | ecosystem: Environmental > Aquatic > Freshwater > Wetlands > Sediment | place: USA: North...
CTGTCGGCCTCGGGGCGGGATCGGAAATCCGCCAGCCGCTCGGCATCTCCATCGTGGGCGGGCTGATCGTCAGCCAGGTGCTGACGCTGTACACGACGCCGGTGGTCTATCTCTATCTCGACCACTTCCGGCTTTATGCCAAGAGCCGCTGGAACCGCTTCTATTCCAAGCTTGTGGGCGATCCCATCCCCGAAGCCGGGGAATAATCCTTATCGAAAAGCGGTCTTGCGCCCCCCGGATCAGAATTCCGGCGTATCCGTCCCGTCCTGCTCGGGCGCGCCGTTGCGGATTTCCGCGGCGCGATACTGGCGGTAGAGGCTGCGCGTGGTGGCGTAGAAGTCGATGGAGCTGCGCTCGATCTGGTCCAGCGTATCGATGTTGCGGGCCCTCAGGTCCAGCACGCCCGTGGCCGAGCGCACCGCGTACCAGGTGTCGGAGCCGTGGAAGCGGACATAGGTGAGCGGATCGAGGAAGATATCGACCACGTCGCCGGCCATGTCGCGCGGCGGATCGGGCCCGATCAAGGGCAGCACGATATAAGGCCCTTCGCCCACGCCCCAGGTGCCCAGGGTCTGGCCGAAATCCTCGCTGTGGTCGGGCATGCCCATCTTGGTCGCCACGTCGATGAAGCCGCCCACGCCCAGGGTGGTGTTGACGATGATGCGCCCCAGGGTCTCGCCCACGCGCGGGCCGTTGGCCTGCAGCATGTCGTCGCCCAGGGTGACCGGCTTGTTGAGGTTGGTCAGGAAGTTGTGCAGCCCGTCGCGGGCGAACTGGGGCACCGCGTGATTGTAGAATTTGGCCACCGGCTTGGCGAAATTGCGATCCACCTTGTTGTTGAACTCGAAGACGGTCCGGTTAGTGGATTCGTAAGGGTCGTTCTGTGCGACCGCTTCGGGGTCCTTGCTGGTCGTGCACCCGGCCACCAGAACCGCCAACAACGCCAAACCAAGGTTACGCTGCAGCATGACAATCCCGCCTAAGCCTTGTGAATCAGCCGGACAGTGTCCGGCGCAGCAATGAATATCGGGTTTCACCCGCCTCCGGACAAGGGGGAAGTCCGTTCAGATTCCGGCATACCAGGTATAGCCCTGGTCCTCCCAATAGCCGCCGCGCCCGCCGGCGATTTGCGAGAAATCGGCCACCAGTTCGATGCGCTTGATGTATTTGGCCATTTTGTAGCCGAGCTGGCGTTCGGCCCGCAGCCTCACCGGCGCCCCGTGTTGGATCGGCAACGCTTCGCCATTTAATTCATAGGCCAGAAGCGTCTGGGGGTGGGTGGCTTCGAGGAGGTCCAGGCTTTCGTAATAATAAGCCTCCGGTGCATCCGCTTCCGCCATGTTGTCGGCGCAACGAAACACCACGTAACGGGCTTCTTTCCTGGGCTTGGCGGCCGCCAGTACCAGGGCCAGGGGGGTGCCTTTCCATTCGCCGATACAGCTCCAGCCCTCGACGCAATCATGGCGCGTGATCTGGGTGCGCGAAGGCATGGCCCTGAGTGCTGACAGTGACAACGACAACGTGTTCTCCACCAGCCCCCCCACCTCGATCCGCCAGTTGCGGAAGCCTTCCGCCGCCTGGGTGTTGTAGTCGGCCGTATCGGGGTCGAGGGTGCCGTTGGCACGGAACACCGGCGCGATGTCCTGCTTGGAGAATTCGGGCGCCAGGGCATGGCTGCCGGCGAACAGCCGCTGGGCCCACTGCGTCAGCTTCTCCACCTCGCCGAGAAGATGGGCCACCCATGGCTTTTCCGAAAGGCCGGAGCAGCCCGAAAGCAAGAGAGCGGCGGCACCCGCACCGGCACGGGCCAGGAAGCGGCGGCGGTCAGTCATGGCCTTCCTCCTCGATGGCATAGCGGCCGGTGATCATGGAGCGCAAGTTGTTCCAGCTTCCGGACAACACCACCATGACGAGATGGACGATGAAGAAGCCCAGGAAGGAGAAGGCGCAAAGGAAATGAATGGTGCGTGCCGTCTGCCGTCCGCCGAACAGCCACAAGAGGCCCGGGAAGGCCGCGTCCATGGTCGGCGACATGGTCAGCCCGGTGAGCACGATCAGCGGTCCCAGCCCGAAGATCACCGCCAGATAGGCCAGCTTCTGCAGCGCATTATAATGGCGCGCTTCCGGGCCTCGGGGAAATTTCAATTTCACGTGATCGCGAATAACGCGCGGCAGGTGTTGAAGGTCCGCGCGCGACGGCAAGAGGTCCCGTTTGAAATGGCCGCGCGAAAAAGCCCAGACGGCGAACAGCACGCCGTTGATGACGAACAGCCAGGCGAAGGCGAAATGCCAGAGCCGTCCCATGGCGAGCCATTGCGGACCGGGCAGGGTGGCCCAGGCGGGGAAGCCCCGTGCCGTGCGAACGCCTTCCACATCCGAGGCGCCGAACAGGCCCGTGGTGTCGAAACGATGTGCGCCGATCTGCGTCACGCCCTTCAATTCCGTATCGCCGTACGCGGCCGTCATGGAGAGAATGGGATGGTCGAAGTCGGAACTCTTGCCCCAATAGAGGGCGGGATGGGCGTTGAAGATCTGCAAGCCGCTCATCAACAGGACCAACAGGCAAAGCGCGTTGATCCAATGGCTGAGGCGCACAACCACGGCGTGCCGCTTGACCAAGGTAAAAGGCCCGGCCGGCACCAGTCCCAGGGCACGCCGCCAAAACGGTCCCATCGCTCCGTTTCCCGCGATCATTCGCCGCGCAGACTAACAGGGCGGATGCGCTCCTGCCATGCGGGGGTGCCGCCCGGGAAGCGTGCGAAAAGATGGACATAGGGCGGACGGCTTGATTACGTTACGCCACCTGTCCAGAGGGACCCCCATGACAAGCCCGCTTCGTCTGCATCCCGATCGCTTTTTCCCGGCCGATAAAGATACCGGTACCATCGCGCGCCGGCTGTTCGAGAAAGTCGAGACCCTTCCGATCATCAGCCCGCACGGCCACACCGATCCGGCCTGGTTCGCTTACGATACGCCGTTCGAGGACGCCACGGCGCTGTTTCTCTGGCCCGACCACTACGTGCTCAGGATGCTCTACAGCCAGGGCATCGGCTTCGAGCGCATGGGACTGGCGCCCCAGGGCGGCACGGCCGAACCCGACCGCCGCAAGGCCTGGAAGCTGTTCGCCGAGAACTACTATCTCTTCCGCGGCACGCCTTCGCGCACCTGGCTCGATCACGCCTTCGCCACGGTGTTCGGCATCGACGTGCGTCTCGACGCCTCCACCGCCGATCATTATTACGACGTCATCGCCGAGGCGCTGAAGCAGCCCGAATTCCGTCCCCGCGCCCTGTTCAAGCGCTTCCGCATCGAGGTGCTGGCGACCACGGAAGGGGCTTCCGATCCGCTCAAGCATCACCAGAAGCTGCAGAAGGAATGGGACGGGCGCGTCATCACCACCTTCCGTCCCGACGGCGTCGTCAATCCCGAGATCGACGGCTTCGTCAGGAACATGGCCGAGCTGGCCGAGGTGACGCATGAGAACGTCGCCGTCTGGAACGGCTACCTCAAGGCGCTGAGAACCCGCCGCGAATATTTCCGCCGCGTGGGCCGGGCCACGGCCACCGATCACGGCCACCCCACGGCGATCACCTGCGATCTTGCCCCCGCCGAATGCCAGACGCTGCTCGACAAGGCGCTCAAGGGCACGCTGCCCCCCGCCGAGGCCGAGCTGTTCCGCGGCCAGATGCTGACCGAGATGGCGCTAATGTCGTGCGAAGACGGCATGACCATGCAGATCCATCCCGGCGCCTTCCGCAACCACAACCCGCAGCTTTACAAGGATTACGGTCCCGACCGCGGCGCCGACATCCCGATGCGCGTCGGCTATGTCGATCAGCTGAAGCCGTTGCTCGACAAGCTCGGCAACCGCACCGACCTGTCGATCATCCTCTTCACCCTCGACGAGTCGAACTACGCGCGCGAGCTGGCGCCTCTGGCCGGTCATTATCCCTGCCTCAGGCTGGGTCCGCCCTGGTGGTTCCACGATTCGCCGGAAGGCATGATGCGCTTCCGCCGCTCCGTCACGGAGACGGCCGGCTTCTACAACACGGCGGGCTTCAACGACGACACCCGCGCCTTCCTCTCGATCCCGGCGCGGCACGACGTGGCGCGGCGCATGGACTGCGTCTATCTCGCCGAACTGGTGGCTTCCCGCCGCCTCGACGAAGCCGAAGCGGCGGAGATCGCCGTGGCCCTCGCTTATGCGCTGCCGAAGAAGGCCTACAAGCTGTAAACCCTTCCAGGGCAGCGTCTAAACAAACATCCCCGGTACTTGGTACCGGGGGTGCTGTGTTTGATGCCTGAGAATTATTTCTTTTCTTTTTCCTTGGCCTCTTCGGCGGCTTTGGCGTCGGCGGCGGCCTGGGCCTCGGCCAGCTTGTCCTTGAGGAACTGCTTGTCCGGATCGAGCGAGACGGCATCCTGCAGCTTGGCGACCGCGCCCGCCGGATCGCCGCTCTTCAACAGCATCTGCGACTGGGCGACGTCGAGATTGATCCGGGCCGGTTTGTTTTCCGGGTCCACCGCCAGCACTTGCTGGAACTTGGCGGCCGAGCCGGCGAAGTCGCCGGCCTTGAGCATGGCGATGCCGTCCAGGTTGATCTTGCCGGTCTTGAGCAAGGTAAGGTTCTCCTGCGCCTGCTTGAAGTTCGGCACCAGGGCGATGGCTTCTTCCAGATAGGCGATGGCGGCGTCGTCGTCCTTGGCGTTGTGCTTGGCGATGGCGGCGGCGTTCAGCGTGCGCGCGGCGTTTTCCTTGAAGGCCTTGTTGTTGGGCGTCAGCTTCAGGGCTTCGCGATGCTTGGCGATGGCGGCATCGAGATTGCCTTGCGCTTCCAGATCCAGGGCGGCGATTTCGGCCTGCTCGGCCTGCTCGTAGACCGACGCGGCCTTCACGGCTGGCGCCGCCAGGATCAGCAAAACGCCGAAACCGGCCAGAATGCTCAAACGCGGATGCAACATGATAGAATCCTCCCCTGAGTCGCGGACGTCCGCCGCCGACCTGTCACAATTTTAGTGCAACGATCCGTGCCCGGCCAAGGCCGGATCGAATTTGTCGCACGGCCGCTTGCGGGCGGGGGCATAGCCCTTTATGCAAAGCCGGCAACGGCAGGAAATCTCAAGGTGAACCATGCACATCCAATCCGTTTTCCTGTTCGACCTCGACGGCACGCTGGTAGACAGCGTCTATCAGCACGTGCTGGCCTGGATGGAGGCGCTTGATTCCGAAGGGATCGAGCTTTCGGTCTGGCGCATCCATCGCAAGATCGGCATGAGCGGCGGCCTCTTCACCGACCAGCTGCTGCGCGAAACGGGACTTGAGATCACGCCGGAACTCCTGGCGCGGCTCCGGGCCCGCCATGCCGAGGCCTACCGGCGCAGCGGTTCGTCGATCAAGCCGCTGCCGGGCGCCTGCGAATTATTGGCGACGCTGACGGAGGGGGGGATTCCCTGGGCCATCGCCACCAGCGGCCGCATGGAAACCGCCAAGCCCAATCTCGACGCCCTGGGCGTCGATCCGGCCAAGATTCCGGTGGTGACGCGCGACATGGTGCGCTTCGCCAAGCCGGATCCCGATCTCTTCCTCTCCGCCGCCGAGAAGCTCGGCGTTCCCATCGAGAACGCAGTGGTGGTGGGCGACTCGATCTGGGACATGCTGGCCTCGCGGCGCTGCCGGGCGCTGGGCGTGGGCCTGCTCTCGGGCGGCTACGGCCAGGACGAGCTGGAACGCTCGGGGGCCGTGCGCGTCTACGAAGACCCCAAAGATCTCCTCAAGCACCTCGACGAGGTCGGCGGCCGCCGCTAATCCGTAAGCGCAATGGTCTTGCGTAAGGTCAGTTTTTTGCCGCCGATGTTGTCCTTCAGCACCACCGCGACGGTATAGGTGCCGCGCGGGTCCTTGTCCTCGAAGCGCAACATCAGGATGCCCTTGTTGTCGAAGACCATCGCGCTGACGGGCACTTTTTGCTTCAGCGCTTCTATATCCTTCAGATCAGCCCCGGCATAGATGGTGCCGTCGGGTTTGCGGACCGTTATGTCATAGGTCACGTCGGCACGAAGATCGTCCGACAGGGTCATTTGCGCGAAGCAGAGCTTGATGGCGACCTTGTCCCCGGCCTTGGCCTTGTCGAGCATCTTGAGGAACGGCCCCTGGTCCCAGGGTTTGTCGAATTCCTTGAGGTTTTCCTCGCTGATGAGCGCCAGGAGCCCGCAGAAGCGTCCGTCGCAATCGGGCAGAGGAACGCGTTCGGCATCCAGCTCTGCCAGCTTCGCCTTCAAATTCGCCTGCACGGCGCCGCTGCGTTTTTCCGACTCGCGCCGGACCATGCGCAGGATCAACTCGTGCTGGCGCATATTGCTGAGGAGCGACCAGTCGGCGCTGGCGCGATAGGCCTTGTCGAGCATCTTGTTGCCGCTGAAGACATAGTCCTCGTCGAGCACGTCGATCAGCCGGGCCGGATAGGCCGTGTTACCTGAAGCGAAGAAGGCCGCCCATATCATGTCGAAGTCGCCCGGCGCCTTGAGCGGGCGTTCCAGCAGCGGCACGGGTTTCTCGCGGGCATAGGCGGGCATTTCGTGGAACACGGCCTCGATCAGATCGGCATGGCCAGATTGCCACAGCGCCTGCTCGATCAGGTCTTTTGCCTTGCCCTCGAACGGCTCGGTTGTGACCCAGCCGCGTACAAGAGACGGATTTTCCGCAAACAGGGTTGCGGTGAACGCCGTCATCGGCACCTCGGTGTTGCCTTTTTCCAGTAACGAGGTGCCCGTGAGCCAGTGCAGGTAGTCGCCCACAAGGGTGGTGTCCTTCTCCACGTAGTAATAGGTCATCCATCGGCTGGCGTTACCGTCGTCGAAGGAAACGCCGCCCGCCCGCACCGGCAGGATGACGGCCAGAAGGAAGACCGCCGCAAATCCCAAGCGCCGCATATGCCCCTCCCATGTTCCGGGCGAGCATATACCCGCAAGAGCCGCCCGCCATTGCGACCTTGGGAATCATCCTGTCGTCATGCGTCTTTAAAACGGACAGCCCGCTCAAATCGCGATCTGAGCGCCCAGCTCCACCACCCGGTTGGGCGTCAGGTGGTAATACCGCGCCGGCGACAGCGCGTTGGAGGACAGCTTGTCGAACAGCCACATGCGCCAGCGCGACAGCGCCGGCGCATCGGCCGGCACCAGCGTGTCGCGGCCGACGAAATAGCTGGTGCTGTCCGGATCGATGGCCAGCCCGTAAGCCCGTGCGCAGGCCAGGGCCGCCGGCAGGTCCGGCGTCTCGAAGAAGCCGTAATGGACCTGCACGGAGAAGAAGCCCTTGCCCAGGTTTTCGATCACCAGCCGCTTCTCTTTCGGCACGAAGGGCGTCTGCGCCACCCGCATCTCCACGATCAGCACGCGTTCGTGCAGGATCTTGTTGTGCTTCAGATTGTGCAGCAGCGAGCCCGGCACGGCGTCGGCGCGCTGGGTGAGGAAGACGCCGGTCCCCGCTACGCGCGTGGGGATGCGCTCGGTGCTCTTGAGGAAGGTCTTGAGCGGCACCGCCACGCGGCGCAGGCGCTCCTGCTGCGCGCGCCGTCCCATGCGCCAGGTTTCCATCACGATGAAGACGAAGCCGGCGATGAACAGGGGCAGCCAGCCGCCTTCGGCGACCTTGAGCGCGTTGGAAGAGAGGAAGGCCAGGTCGATCAGCGCCAGAAGGCCGAACAAGGGCAGCACGATCCAGGGCTTCCACTTCCATTGCTTGATCGCCACCACGCCTACCAGCACGGTGGAGAGCACCATGACGCCGGTCACCGCGATGCCGTAGGCCGCGGCCAGCGCGTTGGAGGTGCGGAAGATCAGCACCACCAGCACCACGCCCGCGCAAAGGAAGGCGTTCATCCGCGGCACGTAGATCTGGCCGTATTCGGTGGCCGAAGTGTGCAGGATCTGCATGCGCGGCAGCTGCCCCAGCTGCACCGCCTGGCTGGTGATGGAATAGACGCCCGAGATCACCGCCTGCGAGGCGATGATGGTGGCGATCGTCGCCAGCAGCACGAAGGGGTAATGCGCCCAATGCGGCGCCACCGCGTAGAAGGCCACCGCCGCATTGGCCGGATTGCGCAGCACCGCCGCGCCCTGGCCGAAATAATTGAGCAACAGGGCGGGGAAGACGATACCCATCCAGGCGATGCGGATCGGCAGCTTCCCGAAATGGCCCATGTCGGCGTACAGCGTCTCGCAGCCCGTCACCGCCAGCACGACGGAACCCAGCGCCACGAAAGCGGTCCAGGGTTCCTGCAGGAACAGCATCAGGCCGTATTGCGGGCTAAGCGCCCAAAGGATTGCCGGCGTGCGCACGATCGAGGCAAGGCCCAGGGCGCCCAGGACGAAGAACCAAACCACCATCACCGGTCCGAACAGGCGCCCCACCGTCGCCGTGCCGCGCGACTGGATGACGAACAGCCCGACCAGGATGACGAGCGAGAGCGGCAGCACCAAAGGTTCGAGCGCCTTGCTTTCGACGGAGAGGCCCTCCACCGCGCTCAGCACCGAGATGGCGGGGGTGAGGATGCCGTCGCCGAAAAACAGCGCCAGCCCGAAGATGGCGGCCGTGCCGATGGCGAACTTGGCCTTGCGGCCCAGCCGGTGCACGCGGTGCGCCAGCGAGGCCAGTGCCAGGATGCCGCCTTCGCCGTCGTTGTCCGCGCGCATGATCAGCAGCACGTATTTGACGGTGACGACGATGATCAGCGACCAGGCGATCAAGGATACCACGCCCATGATCGCCGCCTGGATCGCCAGATGATGGCCGGCGGCCAGCGCGGATTCGCGCAGGGCGTAAAGCGGGCTGGTGCCGATATCGCCATAGACGATGCCCAGCGCCGCCAGCGTCAGCGCGGCGTTGCGTTTGGTGCCGCCTGTTTTGGCCGCCGCAGCCGGAACCGCGGCGGCGGGGCGGTCTTTGGCCGGAGAGGCCTCGTTACTGCTGATGTCGCTCACGACGAACCGCTGGATGGGTGCCTAGGCTTCCGCCGGATCGCGGCGCCGGACGGCGTGCGAAGCGCGCGAGGGCGCGGACCATATTCGGGCGCACGGCAGACGCAAGTCACAACTTGGGCCGCCGGCGGGAAAAACGCCAAGAGGCTGAATACGCAGCGTTTTCCCGTGTTGCGGCGTGCCTGCCCGGCTTTTTACGCCACCGCCTGGGCGGGAATTTCACCTCTTCGCCATAATCCGGTCAGGGCGGTTTCGACCGCAAGTGGCGAGTCGAGCCGGCACAGCACGGCTTTGGCGGCGCGGCGCAGCCCGGCGTCCGCGGGAAAGGGCGCCTTCTCGACATACCAGGCGAGGTGCTTGCGGAAGATCCGCAAGCCCGGCCGGTCGCTGTAGAAACGCAGCGAGTCGCGGAAATGGCCGAGCACGACGCCCAAGCGTTCTTCCATGCCCGGTTCCTGCAAAGCCGTGCCGTCCTGCAAGACGCGGTCGATGGCGGCGGCGAGCCAGGGCCGGCCGCAGGCGCCGCGTCCGATCATCACCGCATCGGCGCCCGACTGCTTCAAGGCTTCGCTTGCCGAGGCCGCGTCGGCGATGTCGCCGTTGACGATCACCGGCACGTTCACCGCCGCCTTCACCGCACGCAAGGCGTGCCAGTCGCATTTGCCCTTGTAGAACTGGTTGCGGGTACGGGCGTGGACCGTGACCGCCTTGACGCCGCAGCGCTCGGCCAGCGCCGCCAGCTCGGGCGCGTTGCGGCTCGAATCGTCCCAGCCCAGCCGCATCTTCAGCGTCACCGGCCTCTTGGTGGCGCCCACCGCCGCCTCGAGCAGCCGCCCGGCGTGATCGAGACGGCGCATCAGGGCCGCGCCGCAGAGCACCCCGGTGACCTCGCGCGAAGGACAGCCCATGTTGAGGTCGATGATGTCGGCCCCCGTTTCCTCCGCCAGCCTGGCGCCCAAGGCGATCCAGCGCGCCTCGCGCCCGACCAGTTGCACGACGTTGAGCGGCAGGGCCGGATCGCGCGCCGCACGCTGCACCACGTCGGCGCGGCCCTGTACCAGCGCATCGGCCGCCACCATCTCGGTGACGACATAAGGCGCCCCGAAGCGCGCCACGGCGCGGCGGAAGGGCAGGTCGGAAACCCCGCTCATCGGCGCCGTCAGGGCCATTCCGCCCACGTCGATGCCGGCGATGTGAAGGCGACGGTACATGGAACGATAGGGACAGAGCCCCGGCCGTTTGTCCAGTTTCCTTGATTATCCGCGGCGTTGACAGGCCCGCAGAGGGGCGCGCAGAATTTCCGGGCATTGCAGTCCGGGAAAATCGGGGGGGCGAATATGCGTATTTCTTTGGTCATTCTGGCAGGACTCTGCCTCAGCCTGTTGCCGCTCACGGCATCCGGCGAAACCTACAGCTCGGATCGATACGGCTTCTCGGCCGCGTTTCCGGCGGAGCCGGTCGCCGGCACACCGCAGGGCTCGGAAACGGGCGCCAAGGGCAGGTTCATCTCGAACTCGGTGATCTTCAAGACGCAGGTGATGGGCGTCTACACCGCGATGGTGACGGTCGAGAGCTATACCGTGCCGATGAACATCGACACCTCGGCGCGGCTGCAGATGATGGTGCAGATCTTCGCGGCGGATTACGGCGGCAGGATCACCTCCTCCAAGCCCGGCAAGCTGGACGACCACAGGGCCCGCTTTTTCTCCTACGAGAAACCCGACCATTCCTCCGGCGGCAACGGCGTCGTCGTGGTGGTGCAGGACAAGCTGCCGCGGGCCTATATGGCGGTGTCGATGCACACCGCGCTGGCCTCCGAAAGCGACATCGCCGCCCTGGACAAGTTCGTCGCCTCTTTCCATGTGAAGTGAGGCAGGCTCAGTTCAGCGTCGCCGCACCCGCGCCGGGCTCGGGTCCGCGTCAATTCACCTTGTTGGCCGGCAGCCGCGACGGTGCCACGCCCGCTCCCAGGTCGAGGACGAAGGCAGGCCCGAAATCGATCACTTGCTTCTGGCCGCCGATCTGCGCCGACAGCATTCCCGAGCCGGCCGGAATATCGACCCCGGAAACGCCCGAGATATAGAAAAGCTGCCATTGGTTCTGCGGCACCTGGACGGCGGATTCCGCGGCTGCGGCCCAGGGGGCATGATTCATCTGGGCGCGCATGGCCGAGATGACGCCCGACTGCGCCTCGTTGCCGGCCTCGATGGCGCGGGCATAGAAGGCGATGAAGACCGTGTCGCCTTTGCGGATGTCGGCGGCGATCGGCATCACCGTGCCGGAGGCGAAGCTGTCGCCCTGTTTCTTCTCTACGCGTATCCGCGCCGCCCGTCCGCCCGGCACATCCGCCGCCGCGATCAACTCCTTCCCGATGTCGGCGCCGTAGACGCCGAGCGTTGCCACCGAAGGATCGTTGATCAGCACCCCTGGCACCGGCAGCAGGACGCGCAGCTTCGCCAGTTCCGCGGCATAGCGCTGTTCGGCGTCGCGCAAGGCGCCCGACGGCGCTGCGACGGGTGCCGCCGCCGGTGCCGCAGCGGGGGCAGGCTGGTTATGGGGCAGTTTCGACTTGTCGTAGTCTGGCCCGAAATCGAGCACGAAGACGGGGCCGAGATCGATGCTCTGCTTGCCCGCCGCCAGTTGCAGCGTGGCGACCAGCGTGCCGGGCTTGTAGTCCTTATCGGCCACGCCCGAAGCGTAATACATCGCCCATTTGGAGGTGACCGTCGCCGAATCCTGGGCGAAGGCCCCGTAAGGCGCATTGGCTTCCTGGATGCGGATGCCCGGGATGCTGGCGGTCTGGCCTTCGAGCGGCAGCTGGGCGCGGGCCCAGAAGGCGAACAGCACCACGTCGCCCGCCTTGACCGGTTTGACGATCGAGACATTGGCGCTGACGCTCCAGGGATCGGCACCCTTGTCCTTGATCTCGAAGCGCATGGCCTGGCCGCCCTGCACGGCGGGATCGTCGATGGCCTCGGGCCATTGGTTCAGGCCCTGCGCCACCCAGGACTTGGCCGCGGGCACGTTGACCAGCTTGTCGAGAATATTGTCGCCCTCTGCACGGACGGAGGCGATCGGAACGAGTGTCAAACAGAACGCCATGCACGCCAGAAATACTCTGACCATGTTCTCCCCCCTTTGGTTCTGCTGTCTGCTCAAGGCAGGACGCGTTCTCCATCGTTTATCGCTTTCCGGATTTCCGGGAAGCGCGTTAAGAAGGCAAACGGCCGGACGCACCGGCGCCCGGCCGCTCTTCCGGTTTTTTACTTCGACAGCGTGCACTTCACGCCGCGCTTTGCGGCGGTGACGCAGTCGAGGGCCTCGAACGGCGCCTTGTTCTCGCCGAGCGGGATATAGGCCACCAGTCCGGCCGGCCGCTGCGAACATTTGAATTCGACCACATAACGCTTTTGCACGTTTTCCTGGCCGAACACGTGCATGTCCTTGTCGCTCTTGGCGTCGCAAGCGATGCTGTGCTGTTGCAGTGCGTCCATGAAGGCCTGCCGCGTCACCACGGCGCCGCCGTTGTCGGAGAGTTGGCAAGGCAGTCCCGCCATCGCCGAGTCGTGGCAGCTCATGACGGCGACCGGCGCGATGGAGCCGGGCATGGCGATCTTCATCATGTAGCCCGTGTCGTCGCTGCACTTGACCTCGTCGAATTCGAGATGGGAGACGGCACTCTGGCCGCGCCAGCGGTAATCGCCGACGCTGCAGGTCTTGCCGGCGCGCGTCATCAGCGTGGTGGCCATGACCTTGGGGTCGGCATTGCCCTTGAGGATGCAGACGGGCCCCGGAGTCCTTTTCGCCTTGAGGTCCACGGCGCGCGCGGTGTCGGCGGCGAAGCAGGAGATGCCGTAAGGCGTGCCCGGCTCCTGCGATACCAGGAAATAGCCCATGCCGTTGGCGCAAGCGACCTCATAGGTCTTGGTCTGGACGGTCTTGTCGTCCACCGTGATCGGGCCTTCCGCCGCCAGCACGGCTTCATCCACCTGGCAGGAAAGAGGCATGGCCGTCGCGATGGCCGTTGCCGCCGCCTTGTCCTCGGCAAGCAGGTCCTGCAGCGTCTTGCCTTTTGCCTGGTCCTCCTTGGTCAGCCGCTTGGCGTAGTCGGCATAATCCTGAAGCTGGTTGAACTGGTCCGTGGTCATGCCGTGTCCCATCTGACCGCCCATGGGAACGGTCGAACCGCCGACTCCCGGTTGGCTGGCTTGCGATCCCCCTTGGGTCTGGGCCATGGCCGGCATTGCGGACAGGCACAAGCCTGCCGCGGCGATCAAAACGATCCGTATACTCATTTTGTGCGTTTCCCCTCCTGTCTTACTCGATGAGAACATCCTAGCCCGTAAGCCCTTACCTCTGCCATGCCGGACGTCAAACCGGTATTTTGCATTTGCCGCGCGTACGAACGGCGCCTCCCGGGGTTGAGCAGACGGCGTCATTTCTGCACCACGCAAGCAGTGATTGGCGGCGCGGCAAGATTTTGTTTTTGAATATTAGTATTACTTAGTAAAGAGAATCATTCTCAGTGTGCTGAGACTCTTAGTCTGCTTGAAATGGAAGCTTCCTAAGTTTGCAGCTGGCGGCAATGCTGCAATCAGGCAACACAACATGACAAACTCTGCCACAGTCTTGCCAGATTCTTGACTCGTCTTTCTTGATAGCGTTATCAATTATCAGCCCGGGGGGCGCACGCGACGCGATAGGTAAGCGCTGTAATGACTTGAATTCATTACGGACGCAAAGCTCGGTTTTCGCGAATTACGTGAGCGTGCTCGCCGTCATCGGCCAAAAACTAAAGTACTTAGGGGAGCCAAACATGAATCCAACAGTGAGCAAACTGAGTGGGCGTGCCAGGACGATCCTGCTCGGGACGACAATGCTGGCGGGCGCGGTTGTGACCGTTGCGCCGGCTCTTGCACAGGAAGCGGGTACGGAAGTCGTGGTCGTCACGGGTATCCGCGCCAGCTTGCAGTCTGCCCAGGCCATCAAACAGAATTCCGACCAGGTGGTGGACTCCATCACCGCCGTGGACATCGGCGCGCTTCCAGACCGCAGCGTCGCGGAAGCCTTGCAGCGTGTCCCGGGCGTGCAGGTGACGCGAACCGACCAGATCCACGACCCGCTGCGGTGGGCCGGTTTCGGCAACGGCGTGTTCATCCGCGGCCTGTCTTGGGTTAGCTCGCTGACCAACGGCTTCGACACCTTCGGTGCCGAAAACGGCCGTACCATCAGCTTCGCCGACGTCTCCCCCAGCCTGATGGCGGGCGTCGACGTCTACAAGAACCCCGACGCCACGATGATCGAAGGCGGCGTTGGCGGCGTCGTGGACCTCAGGACCCGCAAGCCCTTCGACCAGGACGGCCGCGTCATCGCCATCGGCGGCGACTATTCCTACGGCACCATCTCCGAGAAGTTTGTGCCTTCGGCGAACGTGCTCGTCAGCGACCGCTGGGAAACCAAGTTCGGCGAAATCGGGGCGCTGTTCTCGGCCGATTACCAGGACCTGCGGGCCTCGAACGGCCTGGTTTCGCTGGGCGCCTTCACCGGCACCTGCGGCGCGGCGAACACCAACTACACGCTTCCCTGCCCGAACGGCCAGCAAGTCTATTTCCCGGTCGGCCTGACCAGCGACGAGCAGGTCGGCTACCGTCACATGGACTGGAAGCAGCCGCGCGTCACCTTCGACGGCACCGTCCAGTGGCGTCCCAATGACAAGCTTGAATTCACCGCCATCGTCCTGTGGTCGAAGGCGGAACCGCAGAGCAACGAACACAACGTGGCCTGGGACCTCTATCCGGTCGTGCCGCAGACCAACCAGTCGGCGCTGCCGAACTACAAGTTCAATTCCCAGGGCTATTTCATCGGCGGCACCATCTACAACGCCTTCGAGAACTCGAGCTACGCCAACTATTTCGATACCCGCTTCGATGCCCGTCATCACATCAACGGCACCTACTCGCTGACGATGAAGTACGAGCCGACCGAGCATCTGCACATCAACGCCGACGTCACCTATGTCGACTCGCGCGCCTACATGTACAGCATGACGGTGTACAACTCGTTCAAGTACAAGTACTGGTGCCACTTCCCCGAAAACGGCTGGAGCGGTCCGGGCTACTCGAACGCGCTGTACCCGCCGAGCGTCGGCTCGGCGACGCAAGGTTGTTACTCGAGCGACCAAACCCCGTCTGACGCCATCAACCACCCGACAGCATCCGCGGTTGGTGCCCGGTATTGGCCCAACGCGCCGGAAATCGACGTCACCGCCGACATGAGCGACGACTCGCCCGCCATCACCTACAACCAGGGTGCATTTGCCGCGATGGCCGATCCCAGCAACTACCTCTGGGCGGCCGCGATGGACCACGTCGAAAACAACTACGCGCATCAGTGGGCAGGCCGCGCCAGCGCGACCTATGACGTGACCGGGCCTCTTGCCGAATGGATCAAGAACATCGAGGTCGGCGGCCGCGTCAGTCTCAAGCAGGCCACCAGCCGCCGGTCGAGTTGGGACTGGGGCAAGATGACCTTCAAGATCTGGTCGAACGGCTGGACCGGCGTGCCGACCGCGCCCGCCGGCTATGTGGCTGACCCGGCCTGCCTGGCCGTGTCCTCGGCCACGATCTGCCAGGAAGACGCCGGTATCGGCGACTTCTCCAACAGCCTCTCCTCGCCTTACGTCGTCAAGTACAACTTCCCGACTCTGTTCGGCACCAAGATGCCGGCGGTTTGGGAAGCCAATCTGGCTTGGTTGCAGAAGGGCATGGGCGCCGTATGGGCCGGCATCAAGCCGATCGAGCAGAACGCGGTCGCGTTGGATGGTCTCACCATGTGGACGCCGGGATCGCCCCGTAACAGCGGCGCCATGTGGGCACCGTTGTCCGTGAAGTCGGGCTGCAATCTCAACCAGCCGGAATATCTCTGCAACGCCATCTACAACAGCACCAACCCGACCAGCAACGGCGGCGGCATCAACAATCAGACGGAAAACACCTACGCCGGTTATGCGCAGTTCGACTACGCGCATGACACCTTCTTCGGCTGGGATCTTCCGGTTGACGGCAATGTCGGCGTTCGCGTGGTGCGGACCGAAACCACCTCGACCGGCTACGTCGTGCTTGCCAGCGTCGCGACCTGTCCGTCGGGCCTGCGCCAGGGCAATGGCCCCACCAACAATCCGGCTCAGGATTGCGCGGGTGTCATCGAAGCCCGCAACTTCCTGAACAACGGCGGTCTCTACGATCCGGCTGACGCCAATACCAGCCTTGGCAACGACGCCAACAGCGTCAAGACCACGGCGCCTAACGTGGACAACAGCTACACGGACATTCTGCCGAGCTTCAACTTCCGCGCCCACCTGTCCGACACCCTGCAGGCCCGTCTGGCCTTCTCCGAGGGCGTGGTGCGTCCGGACTTCTCGAACTCGCAGAACTACACGCTGCTGGGCTTCAACTTCAACAACGGCCAGATGATCGGCTGCAGCGGAACCGGGGCGCAGAAGGTTTGCACCGGCAATCGCGGCAGCGGCGGCAACCCGTACCTCAAGCCGCTCACGGCCAACAACTACGATGCCAGCCTGGAATGGTACTTCGCACCGTCCGGCAACCTGTCGTTTGCGATGTTCTACAAGGACATTTCGAACTACTTCATGTCGGCAACGACGCCGATGGCCTTCACCAACAACGGCATCACCGAGAACTTCGAAGTGACCCGTTACGTCAACGGCGACAAGGGCACCCTCAAGGGCGTCGAACTGGCCTACCAGCAGTTCTACGACTTCCTGCCCGGCGCCTTCGGCGGCATCGGTCTGCAGGCCAACTACACCAAGCTGTGGAACCATGGCGGCCACAACACGGCTGTCAACATCAACGACACCGGCCTTGCCACCGGCAGCCTCACGGGCGTTTCTCTCTCCAACAATACCGCCCTGCCGATGGAAGGCATGTCGGACGACAGCTTCAACGTCGCCCTGATGTATGCCAAGTACGACATCGACGCGCGCCTCGCCTACAACTGGCGTTCGCGCTTCCTGGTGAACAGCTCGGCCGTCAACCTGAACCAGCCGGTGTTCCAGCGCAACTACGGCCAGCTCGACGGTTCGATCCTGTACACCATCATGGATCACTACAAGGTCGGCTTCCAGGCCAGCAACATCCTGAAGCAGACTACGGTGCTCGAGATCGGCGGACTTCCCGTTCTGCCCATCACCCAGACGCCGAAATACGAATGGGTCGAAGGCGAGCGGAAGTTCTCCGTCGTCATCCGCGCCAACTGGTAAGCGGTTCGCGCAAGCCCCTTGTTATCGTCCCCCCGGCGGCAACGCCGGGGGGCTTTTTTTCAGCCGTTCCGCCGCCCCTCCCTTTCGGGCGGCAGGGCCCCTGTCCTAAAGTGATGTTCGGGAGGCTTTCCGATGACCGGGTCCCAAAGCGGCCGGGCGGCGCAGGAGATGTTCGACGCCGCCAGGGCCTTGCACGCAGAGGGCCGGTTCGGCGAGGCCGAGCCGCTTTACCGCAAGCTGCTGGAAGAGGCTCCGGGCCATCCGGGGCTATTGCAGCGGCTGGCCGAAATCTGCCTGCGCACGGGGCGGATCGCGGAAGCGGCGGAGCTGACGGCCGTCGCGCTCAAAGCCGTCCCCCAAGACTCTCAGATGCTCGGCAATCTCGGCTTCATGCTCACCAAGCTGGGGCGCAATGAGGAGGCGCTCGGCTTTCTGGAGCGCTCCCTGGCGATCCGGCCGGATTCGGCACAAACGCAGACCAACCTGGGAAACGTGCTCGCGGCCCTGAACCGCCCGGAGGAAGCCCTGGCAAGTTTCGCCAGGGCGGCGGCGCTCAATCCCCGTCTGCCCGAACCCTACAACAACCTGGGCAATGTCCTGGCTTCGCAGCAGCGCCATGAAGAGGCGATCGCGGCCTTCGGCAAGGCCCTGGCGCTGCGGCCCGATTTTGTGCAGGCGCTGGCCAATCTGGGCAATTCGCTGTTCCATCTCAAACGCTACCCGGAAGCCGTGGCCTGTTTCGAGCGCGCGCTCGCGCTGGAGCCGGGCTTCGCCGTGGCGCATTACAATTGGGGCACGCTGCTCGGCGAAACGGGCCGCCACGAAGAAGCAGTCGAGCATTACCGCCGAGCTTTGGAGATCGACCCGTCCTATGCCGCAGCCGCCAACAATCTGGGCCGTTCGCTGAACGCGCTGGGAAACCCCGAAGAGGCGCTCACGGCCTTCCGCCGCGCCCTGGCCGCCGATCCCGGCTTTGCCCTGGCCCATGCCGGCATCGGCAGCGCCATGCTCTACCTGGGCAAGGAAGAAGAGGCCCGTGCCGCTTGCGAAAAGGCGGCGGCCCTGGCGCCGGAACGGCCCGCCATCCACCGTGCCCTTTCCGAAGTGAAGCGCTACCGGCCGGACGATCCCGAAATCGCCCAGATGGAACGGCTCGCCGCGCGCGAAGAAACCATGGACGACGCCGACCGTGCCGAGCTGCACTTCGCCCTCGGCAAGGCTTACGCGGACACCGGCGATCATGAACGCGCCTTCCGCCACCTCTCGCTGGGCAATGCCGCCAAGCGGCGTCTGATCGCTTATGACGAAGCCGCCCATTTTGCCGAGATGCGCGCCACAGCAGCCACATTCACGCCCGAACTGATTCGCGCCAAGCAAGGCGGCGGCGAGGCTTCGGAGCGGCCCATCTTCATCGTCGGTATGCCGCGTTCCGGCACCACGCTGGTGGAGCAGATTCTGGCCAGCCACCCCCAGGTTTTCAGCGCCGGCGAGCAGCCCGAATTCGGCCGCAGCCTGCTCGGCGGCTATCAGCCGGGGCCGCCGCCTTTCGATATCGCGGCTCTCACGGCCGCGGATCTGACGCGTCTGGGCGGGCGCTACATCGCGCGGATGGACGCCAAGGTGCCCGGTGAGGCGCTGCGCTTCACCGACAAGATGCCGGCCAATTTCCGTTTCCTCGGCCTCATCCATCTGACGCTGCCCGGCGCCCGCATCGTCCATGTGCGGCGCGATCCGCTCGACACCTGTTTTTCCTGCTATTCGAAACTGTTCGGCGGGGCGCTGGAATACACCTACGACCTCGCCGAGCTGGGGCGGTATTACAAGGCCTACGAAAGCTTGATGGCGCATTGGCGCGTGGTGCTGCCGCAAGGCGTCCTCAAGGAGGTGCAATACGAAACCCTGGTGGAGGATTTCGAGCCCGAGGCGCGCCGTATCGTGGCCTGTTGCGGCCTCGACTGGGATGCGCACTGCCTCGAATTCCACAAGACGGAGCGCCCCGTGATCACCGCCTCGACGGCCCAGGTGCGCCGGCCGCTCTACAAGACCTCCGTCGGCCGCTGGCGGGCTTATGGGGAATGGCTCGGGCCTTTGCGCCAGGCGTTGGGCGAGGTGCCATGAGCGATACCCTGCAAGACCTCGTCGAAACCGCCAAGACGCATCATCGCGAAGGGCGCCTGCACTTGGCCGAGAAGTTCTATCGCGAAGCCCTTGCGGCCGCTCCCGCCCATGCCGAGGCCCTGCACGGGCTGGGAATGCTGTGCCTCGAAACCCGCCGCGGCGAAGAAGCCGTCAAGCATTTGCGCCTGGCGGCCGCAGAAGACGGCTCGGCGGCGATCTGCAACAATCTGGGCGTGGCGCTCACCCGGCTGCAACGCTTTGCCGAAGCCGCCGAGGTTTTCCGCCAGGCCGTGGCCGCCGAACCGGACTCGGTGCAATCGCTGGGCAATCTCGGCTCCGTTCTTGTGCTCCAGGGGCGCAACGACGAAGCGCTTGCCATCCTCGAAAAAGCCGCGGCACTCGCGCCCGATAGGGCGGAGGTCAACGCACCTCTCGGCAGCACGCTTCTGGCCCTCCATCGCCCGGCAGAGGCGGTGCCGTATCTGGAAAAAGCCGTGGCGCACGAACCGCGCCGCCACGAAATCCGTGCCGATCTCGGTTCCGCGCTGATCCGTTGCGGCCGTTTCCGGGAGGCCGCCGCCGCCTTCAACGCGGTGCTGGCCCTGAATCCCGCTTCCGTCCAGGCCTTGTGCGGCCTCGGCGAAGCCTTGGGCGGCCTCGACCGGCATGAAGACGCCGCCGCCCATTTCGCCCGCGCGCTGGCGCTGGCACCGGGGATTGCGCTTCTCCATTACAATTACGGCAGCGCCCTGGCCTTCCTCGGCCGCAGCGAAGAGGCCCGCCGGGCGTTCGCGCGCGCCGCCGCCCTGGACCCCGCCGTGCCCTCCTACCGCTATGCCGCCATGGCGACGAAAAAGACGGCGCCGGACGATCCCCATCTCCAGGCGCTCGAAGCCATGGTGGTCCATGCGGAGCGCTATCCCGCCGCCGAACAGGCCGAATTGCACATGGCTTTGGCCAAAGCCTATGACGATCTGGAAGCGTATAGCCGCGCCTTCGAGCACCTGAAGCAAGGCAATGCGATCAAGCGCAGCCTCGTCGCCTATGACGAGGAAAAAGAACTCGCCGCGATGAAGGCCGTCGCCGCGGTCTTCGGCAAGGAATTCCTCGCGGCCCGGGCAGGGCAGGGCGATCCTTCCCCGTTGCCCATCTTCATCGTCGGGATGCCGCGCTCCGGCACCAGCCTGGTGGAGCAGATTCTCGCCAGCCACCCTGCCGTCTACGGCGCGGGCGAGCGCACCGATCTGCCCGATCTCGTGGGTGCCGGCGAAGCGGGCGCGGATTTCCCTTCCAACGTCGCTGGCCTCACTCTCGAAGCGCTGCGCCACCTGGGCGAACGCATTGTCGCGAAACTTTCCGCCCTGGCGCCCAAGGCCACGCACGTCACCGACAAGCTGCCCGGCAATTTCCTCTATATCGGACTGATCCGCCTCATGCTGCCCCGGGCGCGCATCGTGCATGTGCGGCGCAACGCGCTCGATACCTGTTTTTCCTGTTTTACCAAGCTGTTCGACGGCAACGTCCCTTACACCTACGATCTCGGCGAGCTGGGCCGTTATTACCGCGCCTACGCGGCGCTGATGGCCCATTGGCGCGCGGTGCTGCCGGAAGGAGCGATGGTCGAAATCGACTACGAAGCGCTGGTCGCCGATTTCGAGCCGCAAACCCGCCGCTTGCTCGCCGCTTGCGGCCTGGACTGGGATGCGCGCTGCCTCGATTTCCACAAAACCAGGCGCAACGTGCGCACCGCCAGCACCTTCCAGGTCCGCCAGCCGTTGTACCAAAGCGCCGTCGGCCGCGCCGCCGGATACGAAGCCTGGCTGGCGCCGCTGCGTGCCGCGCTCGAGGACGCGTCATGAGTTCGGCGCAAGAGCATTACGCCCTGGCGCAGCAACTGCACCGCCAAGGCCGTTATGCCGAGGCCGAAAGCCATTACCGCAAGGTGCTCGAACGCTTCGGCGACCATGCGGGCGCGCTGAGGCGGCTGGGCGAAGTCTGTTTCCATCAGAAGAAATACGAAGACGCCGCCCGCTTTTTCCGCCGCGCCGCGGCGGTGGCGCCGCACGATGCTGCGGCTCTCGGCGGTCTCGGCTGCACGCTGAACAAGCTCGGCCGGCCCCTGGAAGCCTTGCCGCCTATCGAAGCGGCGCTGGCGCTGGCACCGGACAACGCCGGCCTGCACTTCGACCACGGCCATGCGCTGGCCGCGCTCGGCCGCCTCGAAGAGGCGCTGGCCGCCTATCGCGCCATCGCCCCCCGCTCGCGCGATGCCCGGCTCCTCATCGCCCATCTCCTGGTCCGCCTCGCCCGCCATGAAGAGGCGGTGACAGAGTTCGAAGCGATCCTGGCTGAGGACCCCGGCCGCACCGCCGTCTGGAATGCGCTGGGCCGGTCGCTCGGCGTGCTGGGCCGCGCCGGCGATGCCAAGGCCGCTTTCGCGAAATCGCTCGCCGCCGCTCCCGATAATCCCGCCACGCATGTCGAGAGCGGCATCGCCCTGCAGTTCTGCGGCTGCTTCGCCGAAGCCCGCCAGGCCTTCGAGCGCGCCATTGCTCTCCAGCCGGAAATGCCCGCCACCTGGCATTGCCTGGTGCAGGGCGAAACCATCCGGCCCGGCGATCCGGCCATTGCGGCGCTGGAGAAGATGGCGGCGAAAGCGGAAACCTATCCGGAGACGGAACGGGTGTTTCTCCATTTCGCCCTGGCCAAGGTCTATGACGATCTCAAACGCTATGCGGAAGCTTTCGCCAGCCTGAAACAGGGCAACGCGCTCCAGCGCAGGCTGACGCCTTACGACGAAGCGGCGGAGACCGCTCTGTTGCGCAACATCGCCGTCCTGTTCTCCGCCGATTTTCTCGCCGCCCATGCCGGCGCGGGCGATGCCTCCGAAGTGCCGGTCTTCATCGTCGGGATGCCGCGCTCCGGCACCACCTTGATCGAGCAGCTTCTGGCCAGCCACCCCGAAGTGGTTGGTGCCGGGGAAGTATCTGATTTAGCTGAGATTTTCGACGCCCTAGGGGCCGGAAAACGCGGCCCCAGCGCCGCCGAGCTGAAGCAAACCGGCGCCCGTTATGTGCAGCGGCTGCGCGCCAAGGCTCCCCAAGCCCGCCGCATCACCAACAAGATGCCGGGCAATTTCGCCAGCGTCGGGCTGATCGCCGCGGCCCTGCCCAAGGCGCGCATCATCCATCTGCGACGCGATCCGCTCGATACCTGCTTCTCCTGTTACACCAAGCTGTTCGAGCGCGCCCATCTCTACAGCTACGACCTTGCCGAACTGGGCCGCTATTACCGCGCCTATGAAGGACTGATGGCGCATTGGCGCGCGGTGCTGCCGCCCGGTGCGATGCTCGAAGTCGCCTATGAAGAGCTGATTGCGGATTTCGAACCCGTGGCGCGCCGCATCGTCGGCTATTGCGGCCTCGCCTGGGACGATGCCTGCCTGTCTTTCCACAAGACCGCCCGTCCGGTCGATACGGCCAGCAGCTTCCAGGTGCGCCAGCCGCTGTATCGCAGCGCCGTCGGCCGCGCCGGAAACTATCGCCAGTGGCTTGGCCCCCTCAGGGAGGCGTTGGGGCAAAGGTAAGCGGATATATCGGCGCACTGGGCTCCCGGAAATCCCTTTACGAACCGATTGATCGGAACGTGATTCCGAGAGCGGAAATAAAGGCGAAACCATCGCCGGTCGCGGCGGAGAACCATAGCTCCCCGGCAGCCGTTCAGGCCTTTATCTTTTTGGCCTTGCGCGGCGTGGCGGGACGCGCGGGCGCGTTGGCGGCTGCCAGGCGGTCGGCCTCTTCCTTGGCAAGACGCAAGTCGCGCAGCTTGGCGATTTTTGCGGTGGTGGCTGCCTGCTGGCGCTCTAATTCCTTGCGCACTTCGCTGTCGCGCCGCGCGGTGGCGGCAAAGTGGTCCTGGGCGTTCTTGCGGACGGCTGCGCGTTTGCCTGACGGCGGGTTGATTTCATCGGCCAATTTCTTTGCCTTTCCATGGCAGGGGAAGAATCCAAAGCGGCGGGGTTTCCCCCGCCGCTTTGGCAGCCGAGTGACAGTCTCAGACGGCTTTCAGGTTGGATGCCTTGGCGCCGCGCGCATCCGGCACGACGTCGAACGACACCTTCTGGCCTTCGGCCAGCGAACGCAGGCCTGCCTGCTCGACGGCCGTCATATGAACGAACACGTCCTTGCCGCCGCCTTCCGGCGCGATAAATCCGAAGCCTTTGGCGGTATTGAAGAACTTCACGGTTCCGATGGTCATGTGTTTTCCTTTGTACGACCGGATTCCGCGCTGCGCGACACGCACAGGCGGACGTGGAAAACGAGAGCATCAGAGTTTTGGGAACGTCTCTTTCTGTTCGGCTCGCTCTTCGGCGATCGTAACCAGTCGGAGCGATCCGTCTGACGAGACGTAACAACCACGTACTTTGTAGTGTAGAGGGTATCCGGGGCGAACGCAAACCAGCCCCATGGCCCGCCGCACGCGATTGACGGCAAGCGCAACGGATTGCTGCACATTCCCGAACCGGTACATGCAGCCGGGCCGTTTTGCGCCGCTCTTTTCGCGCCGTCGGGTGCGCCTTGTAACAGGCGCAACGAGCGCCTATATGCCGGCTGCGACGGCGTCCCGTCAGGTGAACCGCACTGATGTACGCCCGGACCATGCGTCCGGCCGAGACAGAAGAACTTTCAGACTGATCGTTTCGTTAGCGCCGCTCAAGCGATGACTTGGGCGCAACCCGTATTACAGGAAAAATCATGACCATCGGTACCGTGAAGTTCTTCAATGCCAGCAAGGGTTTCGGATTTATCGCGCCGGAAGGCGGCGGCAAGGACGTGTTCGTCCATTCGAGCGCCGTCGAGATGTCCGGCCTGCGCGTCCTGGCCGAAGGCCAGCGCGTCTCGTTCGAGGTCCAGGCGGACGCCAAGGGCCCCAAGGCCGTCAATCTGCAAGAGGCGTAAGAAGCGCCAGAGCGACGGAGACGAAAACGCTCCGTCGCGTCCTGCGCAACACCGGTTCGGCGGGATTCGCCAAGGCCTTCGGCAACGGACGCGCTCAATCGCTTTTTGCAGCGTTGACGGCCAGCCATGCCCGGACACGCTCGGGATGCGCGGCCCAGACTTCGCCGGCCTTGTCGCGCGGGCGGAAGAACAGCGTATCCCCCGCTTGGCACTCCGGCGATTTTGCACGCTCGTCGTCCGTGCAGAAACGGCAGAAATTGCGCTCGACCTCATCCTCGAACTTGAGGGAGACTTCCCGTTGGGCGCCTTCCCAGGCCTTGCGCATGGCGCGCATCACGGACCAGCGGCGCAGGCCGCCGGGATGTTCCAGGAGCAGCTTCGCCAGTTCGGCGATAAGGACGGTGTTGCTGCTCCATTGCCGCGAGCCGCCGCCGCGGTAATTCGGACCGGTTTCGCAATTCTGTTCCACGTATGTCAGTGCAACTCTCCCAACTTCGGATTTGCCGTGCGATCGTTCCGGCAATGCCGTCCGGGATTGCCCGACCCGGCCTTGCGATCTGCCGCAGAACCCCACGGTATGGATGCCGATCTTCAACCCTGGCCCGCACCGTCTGCGCGGAGCCTTTACAGGAACCTGTCGAGCGGGGACTTCCTCTGTCGCGGCCCGGCGCGCACGCCAAGCGTGCCAAAATGCACTTCGCAATGTGCCGTAGGGTATCATAGAACCCGGGCGCCTCATTAGCAATCGCCGATCCGGTTTTGTTGCGCGTGCCGCATCGGACAGCGCCCGCCGCGGGACGGCAAAAAGCGCCGTGCGGCGCGCAACATAGCTGGTTTCATCGCTTGCAGGAGCGCGCGTGCGCGCAGCGCTGCCTGTACGAGGGACATACGAAAGCGGCGACGGAACCTTCGATAATGCTGTTCCTGTTATTCCAAGGAGCCGGAGGGATTGCGAAAACGCGCTTTGGCACGGTTTCGTCCTGGTGGTTTCTTTGGCCGCGCGGCCGGACGGAAAACCGCTTTACACTTTTCCTGGCTGCGCTCCGGCGCTCGGATCGCTCGCTGCGCTCGCGCCCAAAATCGGCGGTTGCCGATTTTGTCGAACAAGGCTTCTTCGTCTCTCTCCTCCGGCCATTAAAAAGGGCCCGCAAAGGGCCGGAAGGAGCCATAAGTTTGGCGTAAGATCAAGGAAAACAAATACAATTCAGCTTTTGAATTTTTCAGATACCCCCAAATATGCCCCCAATTTCTGCTGAGCATTTTCGTTGCCCTGAGCCTGTCCACAACGTTGGACCACGGCGCTGGCCAAATTCCGGACCATGCCGCTCAGGACGGGCCATGGTGCCCTAAGCAATTCATCAGCGCCATCGGTGGCTTGTTACCCAACGCGCTGTGTGGAAGAACCTCATTATAGTCTCTACGCCAATCCTCGCAAATCCGGCGCATTTCTTCGATGCTCGTGAGCCAGTGGGCGTTCAAGCATTCGGCGCGAACTTGCCGTTCAAAGACTCGATGTACGCATTATCCGTCGGTTTTCCTGGGCGCGAGAAGTCGAGCACAACGCCTCGGCGACCCATGCCGCTTCCGATTCCGCATCAGCCGCTTGGAAGTTCTTCACGAACGGCGTGGAAGGTCGACAGACCTCTGTTGGTAGTCGATAAAAGGCCATTACCCTCGAATCGCGCGATTTTCCCCTGGAAATCAACATCGGACGTTTTAACCTCCTACAGCACGGACTGTGCTTATGCGCAAAAAAGAATTTGTACTTGGAATTGAACGCGTTACGTTGGACAACTACGGATGCGTGAGTGTGAGGGATACCGTGGTTTCGTGCAGGCTTTCCGGCGGGCGTTGGCTGCGTAACGCGGCGTGTTTGATGACCATCATCGCGGTCAGTGCGACTCCTGCCTTTGCCGCACCGCTCGGCAGCGCGACGACGGCGGCTGTCGATGCGGCGATACAACGTGTCCTCGCCGAGGATGGCACACCGTCCGCTTCGATTGCCGTCGTGCTGAACGGCAAGCTGGCTTACGCAGCAGCCTACGGTTATGCCAACCTTTCGCGGCGCATCCCGGCGACGACGGACACACGATACCAGCTTGCCTCCATCTCGAAGACGCTCACCGCGACGGCCCTGTTGCATCTGGAGCAGGACGGCAAGCTCTCTCTGGACGCTCCCATTTCGCGCTGGCTGCCGGGCGTCACCGATGCCGACCGCGTGACGGTGCGGGAGTTGCTCACGCATACCGCGGGATTTCCCGATCATTATCCGCAGACCTATCCCGCGGGGCCGCGCGCGCGCCCCACAACGCCGGATGCGATTATCGCCGAGTGGGGGCATCATCCCTTGCTTTTCATGCCGGGATCGAAATTCCGCTATTCCAATTTGAACTATGTGATGGCCGGGCGGATTGCCGAGAAGGCAGCGCACAAGCCGCTTTTTGCCCTCATGAAAACGCGCATTTTTGAGCCGCTGGGCATGACGGCCACGATTGATCTCGACACGGTGGACAGGAACACACCGGACGTTGCGACCGGTTATATCCGCCCCGCGCTTGCTGCTCTGCAGTCGGCGCCGGAAGAAGGGCGCGGCTGGTCCTTCGGTTGCGGTCAGGTGGTGACGACGGCGAGCGATCTCGCGCGCTGGGATCAGGCCTTCCTTGCTGGAAAGCTCTTGGCGTCCAAACAAGCACAAGAAGAGATAACGCCGGCCCGGCTGGCGGGTGGCGCCACATCGGATTATGCGCTCGGTCTTTTCCTCTCCAAGAAAGGCGGCCGCACCGTCTACTATCACATCGGCCAGGGGCTTGGATTTCTGGCGATCAACCGCATCTATCCCACCGAGCACGCTGCGATAATCGTTCTGACCAACGACAGCAGTTCCTCGGCTTTCGCGCATATCGCTGATCGCCTCGAATATCTGGTGATCCCACCCACGCTCCAAGATGCCCAGGCGCGGGCGCTGTTTCTTTCGGTACAAAGCGGCAAGCCCGACCGTAGCCGTTTCTCGAAAGACCTGAACGCCTATTTCGACGGCCACATGGCGCGCCGTTATCGCCAAAGCCTCGGATCGCTGGGGCCACCGGAAAGCTTTGTCCTGCGCGGCACCGACGAGGCGGACGGGATCACGACGCTGTTCTATACTGTCGTCGCCGGCGGACATCACTTGAGCGTTATCGAACAGTTGCTGGCCAACGGCAAAGTGGAGAGCTTCCGGGTGCAGGAGGCATCCCGCTGAAGCGGATTCTGGAGCACATTTCCATTAATCCAGGGCATATCCAGCGTGAGGGGAAAAGCGTTCGCATCCGTCCGTGATGTTTTAAAGGCGTTGGCGACTGCGGCTTCGTGCGTTTCTGCGGTGCGGGGACAGCCGTGCGTGCCTATGGATGCGCCAAATCCGCGCCGTTTTCCCCTCGGTGTACATCCTCGATCTGGGCTGCGGCCTTCGCTAGAATGCAATTTGTGACAGCAGGGGCCCATGACGTGCGGCTTGGTGGAGTATCTTCCTTGAAGACCCGTGTGGACGAACAGCGTTGTTGGAACGCGCATATCAAACGTTATCCTCCCAACGGGCGGATGACGCCGCACCGCCACGACGAACCGTGGTTTTGCGTGGTGCTCGCCGGCGGCTACGAAGAGCATATCCGTTCGGCCGCGCACGACCATGCGGCAGGGGACATGCTGTTCTATCCGGCGCACGCGCTGCACGCCCAGCGTTTCGGGCCCGCCGGTTCAGTCAAAGTGCTGTTCACGCCGTCATCGGCCAGCCTATCTTATTTGGCGGCGCACCGATTGCCGCTTAGCGATGCGCCCTTCGTCCGTTCGCGCCAAGTGGCGAGGATCGGTGCCCGCCTCGCGGCCGAAATCAAGCTCGATGATCGCTATTCCAGTCTCGCCATAGAGGGATTGACACTCGAACTGATGGCGGCGTTCTGCCATAGCGGCCAGGGGCACAGCATGGCCTCTGTCCCCGTCTGGCTGGCGCGCGTGCGCGAAGCCCTTGAGGACGGCACAGACGATACCATCACGCTGGAAGACCTCGCGCGTCTGGCGAAGCGCCACCCCGTTCATGTCGCCCGTGAATTCCGCCGTTATTACGGCCATACGGTCGGCAATTGCCTGCGCCGGAAGCGCTTGGGCCGGGCCGCATTTTTCCTGCGCGGCAGCACTATGCCGCTGGCCGAGATCGCACTTGTTTGCGGGTATGGCGGACAGGCTGCGTTCACGCGCGCCTTCAAGACCGCTTACGGGGTGACGCCCGCGGCCTTCCGCGCCCTGAGTCACTGAACGGCTGCGGTCGCGACGCTAATCGCTGCAAAGACCTGGCGGCCGCGGCGGGATAGAATCCGCCCCGTCACTTGTCCGGACGAGATCGCCATGAACACGCTTCGTGCCTGTGCCGCCCTCGGGCTCGCATTGGTCTTCGCAACCGGCGCCGAGGCGCAGGACCACGCCGCGGAGACCATCCTGGCTGCCATGCGTCAGGCTTCCGGGGGCACGGCCTGGGACGGCGTGAAGGCGCTGCACTACACCATGGCGGTCTCGGTCGGCGGGCAGCAATTCCGCGCCGAACATTGGGAGGATGTGGCGACCGGCCGGTACCGGGTGCGCGAGGTTTTGGCCGATCACACCGCAGAGGACGGCTTTGACGGCATCACGCCCTGGCGGCAAGGCGGCAGCGGCATCGCTTATACGCTGGGCGATGTCGATAGCGCGTTAGGAGCCGCGGACGAAGCCTTTCGGGTGTCGCGCAGCTGGTGGTTCCGCGACCGCCACCCCGCCACCATCGCCTTGGCGGGCAGCCGGGACGAGAATGGACGCAGTTTCGACATTCTCGACATCACGCCGCAAGGCGGTCGTCCCTTCGAAGCCTGGATCGACCGCAAGACGCATCTGCTCGCCCGCACCATCGAACAGCAGGCGGAAGACCGTATCGTAACCGACTATTCCGACTATCGCCCGATCCGCGGTCTGCTGTTGCCGTTCACGCTGCGCTCGGACGATGCCGTCGAGACCGTGCTGTCGGTGGACGTCAACGCGGCCATCCCGGATTCGCTCTACGCCGTCACACCAAGGCCGCCGTCGGATATCGCGTTGCCGTCCCATCGCGACAGTATCGAGGTGCCGTTCCGTTTGACCGGCGACAACCGCATTCTCATTCCGCTGACCGTTGATGGACGCAAAACCGTCGAAGCGGAATTCGACAGTGGCGGCAGCCTGATCTTGCAGCCTGCATTGCTCTCGGCGATGCATCTCGCCACGGCGGCAGGCCAATCGCGCACCAGCGGCGGCGGCGAAGGCTCAACGCTTGCCTCCAAGGGCAGGCTTGCCTCGGTGGCCATCGGCGGCGCCGAGTTGCGAAACGCCTGGTTCCACAGTTTCGCATTCGATCCGGCCGACCCGGACAAGGCGCTGGCCGGATTGGAGATCTTGCAGCGTTTCGTCGTCCATTTCGATTTCGACCGGCAGATCATGACCCTGACCAGGCCCGACGCCTTCGTCTATCGCGGCGGCACCGTCATCCCCTTCCACATCCAGGACAACCAGCCGGAGATCAAAGGTTCTATCGACGGCATTGCCGGTCTGTTCGCCATCGATACCGGAGACAACAGCTCCTTGCTGCTGATCGCTCCCTTTGCGCGCCGCTATGATCTGGTCGCGCACTATCACGCCGATCTGCCATATGGCGGCAGCTCTGTCGGTGCGACGCATGGTGTTTGGGCCCGCAAGCGGGCCGGCACGGTGACCTTCGACGGGCCAGATGGGCGGCCGGCGGTGGAGGTCCACGATCCCGTCACGCGGATTTCACTCCAGCATGGGGGCTTCGATGCCAACCGGGAGGTCTCGGCCAATATCGGCCTCGGCATTCTGCGGCAGTTCAACCTGACCTTCGATTATCCGCAACGGCGCCTCATCTTGACGCCCAGCCACTATTACGGACAGAAGGATGTCTTCAACCGCTCCGGTATGGTGCTGAAACGGCGCGGTTCCCAATGGTCGATCACCGGCATCTATCCGGGAAGCCCCGCCGCCGATGTCGGCATCCAGATCGGCGATGTTTTGACCTCCATCAACGGCAAGCCCGCCAGCAGTTTCGATAGGGCAACGCTGTGGGCCCTGTTGAAAGGACCAGTAGGAACAAAACTACAGTGCCGTGTGCGCAGGGCGGGAACAGAGCGACACGTCACATTTGCATTGCAGGATGTTCTATAGTGCCGAGAACGAAGACAACCACCATACTTAAATATGCAGTTGGCAATATGTCGTGAGCGACTTGCGCGCGGTATCCCGCTTTCGAGCGGATCTGTTCGAGTGTCTTGCGTGCCGACACCGGCCTCCTGAACGCGATCGCTTTTTTGAAGCAGCAATTGTGGGGAGATTACGTAGCTTCGGAAAATTTTGCACCAAGCGTCTTCGGAAGTTCTGACGCCAGAGAATACGCCCGAAGAGTTCCACGAACGGGAGCGCCTGTGGAATGCGGTTGAGGCTGGCGAGAAGCGGCGCGATGCCCAGCTTGCCCGCGAGATCGAGTTCGCCATTCCGCGCGAGCTTGATCAATCCCAGGGCATTGATCTCGCGCGGGACTTTGTCCGGGACGAGTTCGTCTCGCGCGGCATGATCGCCGACCTCAATGTGCATTGGGACATCGGCGCTGATGGAGAGGCCAAGCCGCACGCCCACGTGATGCTGACGATGCGGAGCGTGGACGAGACCGGGTTTGGCACCAAGGTGCGCGAGTGGAACCGCAGTGAGCTGTTGGAGCATTGGCGCGAAGCCTGGGGCGCTCATGTCAATCAGCGGCTTCGAGAACTCGGGATCGATGCGCGGATCGACCACCACTCCTTTGAAGACCAAGGCATCGACCTTGAACCCCAGCACAAGGTCGGCCCCGCCGCGGCACGGATGGCCGGTGAAGGATTGGCATCGGAGCGGCTGGAAGACCACCGCGCCATCGCCCGGGAAAATGGCGAGAAGATTATCGCCAATCCATCCATTGCCTTGGATGCCATTACCCATGGACAGGCGACGTTCACCCGGAGGGATTTGGCGATGTTCGCCCATCGCCATTCCGACGGATTGGAGCAGTTCAACGGCGTGATGGCGGCGGTGGAAGCCTCGCCGGATTTGGTGCGGTTAGATAAGACGCCTGGGACTCAAAAACCCTCCGGTTCGAGCGCGAAATTTACAGGTCAAATTACCCCGACACCCATGATACTCTGAGGCAGGCCAAGGACTTGCATGATGCCGGCAGGCGACTATTCGAACAAATCCCAAGTGCTCTTGGCGGAGCTCGACTCTCGGTTTCGGGTGCCGTTGATGTCCTATTTCCTGCGCCGGGTCGGCGACCGGACAGAAGCCGAGGACCTCACGCAGGAAACCTTTGTGCGTCTGATTGGCTCGGCCACCTTCGAGCGAGCCGATCAGGCCCATGCCTTCGTCTTCCGAGTGGCCAGCAATTTGTTGCGTGATCGAGCGCGCCTTGCAGCACGGTGGAAGAAACATCCGTACACGCCGTTGGATTTCACGCTCATTGACGAAGTGTCGCGTGAAATCGCGGAGGATCGCGGGCCCGAACGCGTCTTAATCGGCAGGGAGAGCCTGGCAGAGGTGCTGGCCGCACTCGACGAATTGGGCGAACGGACCAAGAGCATCTATATCCTGTTCCGGCTTGAAGGTATGAAACAGAAGGATATCGCCACCCTCTTTGGCATGGGTCTTTCCACAGTGGAAAAACATGTCATGACGGCAACGGTGCATCTCGGCAAGCGCTTTGGGCCGAGGCCGTCATGAGCGATCCAGGCGACATCCTGAAAATCGAAAACGTGCGGCTTTCGGAAGCCGCGGCCTGGCGTGTTCATCTGTCAGAAATCGAGGCAGAGACGACCGCTGAATTCGAGGCTTGGCTTGCCGAGCCCGGCAATAAGGCGGCTTGGGCACAGGTGTCCCGCCCTTGGGATTATGTCGGCGAACTAGCCAATGAGCCGGCGATGGTCGCCGCGCGGCAGGCTGCGTTGGGTTATGCGAAACGCGCGAGTGCCCAGCGCAAGCAGCCGCGCAATTTGTCCAAGTTCGCCCGGGCTATTGCCGCCGTCGTCGTGCTTGGCATCGGCATCATTGGCGCAGTGTGGTGGCACAACCAACCCGATGATTATTCCACAGTATTGGGCGAGCGGCGGGTTGTCACCCTCGCAGACGGCTCCCGCGTCTCCCTCGATTCCAACAGTGAAGTCACGGTGAGCTATACTAAGAGCGCACGCGAGCTCCATCTCTTGCACGGCCAGGCCCGCTTCGACGTGGCCCACGACGTTGAGCGGCCGTTCTCCGTGGTGGCCGGCGATCAGAAGGTGATCGCCACCGGCACGGCTTTCAACATCGACATGTCCGGCAAGAAAGTCGTGGTGACGCTCATCCAGGGCCATGTCGTGGTTCTAAACGAGAATGCCCTGGCGCAGACTTTGACCGCGCCAGATGCTCCCTCGCCGCGGCATCATGCCGTCGAACTCCAGGCTGGAGAGCAATTGGCGGCGCTACCCGACAAGCCGCCTGTTGTCGCTCCCGCGAATATCCAACGCGTCACTGCGTGGACGCAGGGGCAACTGATGTTCGACAACGAGGCGCTCGCCACAGTTGTAGCGCGCGTCAATCGCTACACGACGGAGCCCATCATCATTGCCGATCCCAAGGTTGCCTCCATGCGCATCAGTGGGGTTTTCAACACCGGTGATGTCAGCGGATTTGTTGATATCGTGACCCGTTATCTGCCTGTAACGGCCACGGAAACACCGAGTGGGCAGATAGAGCTGCATGCTAAGGGTTGAGCGACCGTGAACAATTCATGGCAGCGGACGAATCCGTGGAGGGTTTCGAAAGTCTGAACGTCTTCCTTTCATGACGGGTGGGATTCAGGCGGTGGGCCTGGTGCCCGTTCTAGTGAGGGGGCTTTGATGTCGAAAGGGAATTTGCGCCGGAATCTTGTGCGGACCACGGCGCTTGCGGGCAGTCTGTGTTTCACCCTTCTGGCGGGCGAGGCTTTGGCTCGGCCCCAGACCTACAATTTTGACATGCCGGCCCAGTCCCTTTCGGCCTCCCTGCGCGAGTATGCTCGAGTCTCGGGTCAGCAGATCATCTTCACCGACGATCTCGTGGCGGGTCACAGGGCGCCGGCGCTGCGCGGCGATTACAGCGCTGACGCGGCGCTCAACAGCCTTCTTGCCGGCAGCGATCTCATCGTCGAGCGCACGCCCTCCGGCGCCATCATGGTGCGAAAAAAAAACGAAAAACAAGCGGCGGTGGATGAAGGAAATGACGAAAGCTCGGCCGTCGAAACGGTCACTGTGACCGGAACGAGAATTGCCGGAACGTCACCGACATCCGCAACGATCACCATCACTCGAACGGAAATCGAGCGAGAGGGTCATTACGACCTAGGCGATGTCGTTCGAAGCTTGCCGATGAATTTCTCGGGTGGCCAGAATCCTAGCGTGGCGCTGGGCGCCTCGGGAGGAAGTATAAGCAACCAGAACATTACGGGTGGTTCCTCCGTGAACTTGCGGGGGCTTGGACCGGATGCGACTCTCACGCTGTTCAACGGGAATCGTATTGCCTACGATTCTTTTACGCAGGCCGTCGACATCTCTGCGATCCCCGCCGCTGCGGTGGATCGCATTGAAATCGTGCCGGACGGTGCATCCGCCCTGTACGGCTCCGACGCCGTCGGCGGTGTCGTCAACGTGATTTTGCGCCAGGATTATGACGGGCTCGGCGCCAGCGCGCGCGTGGGCGCTGCGACGGAAGGCGGCGACTTCCAGCAGCAATACAACGTCGTTGCCGGAAAGACCTGGAACAGCGGCGGTTTCATCGCGACCTATAACTATGAGATCGATACCGCCATTACATCGGATCAACGCAATTACACGACGTATATGCCTCAGCCGAACTCGCTTCTTCCCGGCAGTTTGCAGAACGCAGTCGTCATCAGCGGTCACCAGGATATCGACTCGTTCGCGACGTTTCACGTCGATGCTTTCTATAATGCCCGGAGCTCTTTTGAGGATCAGACGTTGGCGAGCACGGACATGTCTACCAACCGCATGTCCGCCGTCAGCTATGCCGTTGCTCCGTCGTTCGAGGTGCAGCTCCCGCTGGACTGGCGGGCCACTCTGACCGGTGTGTACAGCCAAGACCGGGCGTTCAGCGATAGCTACGATGTCACGACACCCGGGGGGACAGTGCTGTCTCATATCAGGCTGTGTTACTGCAATGAACTTTCCAGCATCGAGTTGGGCGGGGAGGGTGCCATCTTCGCCCTGCCCGCTGGTGAGATTCGTGCCGCTATCGGGGCGGGGTACCGGCAAAACAAATTCGAGATGTATTACACGACGTCATCCAGCCAAACGAACGGCCAGCGGCACAGCTTCTACGAATACCTGGAGCTCAACATTCCACTTGTCTCGGAGAAACAGCAGATTCCGCTTGTACACAAACTCGCGCTAGATGCGGCCGTCCGTCACGAGGACTACAGCGACTTCGGATCGATTAGCACGCCGAAGGTGGGGCTGGTCTACACTATTGCCGAGGCGCTTTCGGTCAAGGGCTCCTGGGGGGAGTCATTCAAGGCGCCGACCTTGGTACAGGAGTATGCAAGTCCGTACGCCGAACTGTTCCTAGCACCGGTGCTCGGAGGTGCCGGCTATCCCGCCGGTTCGACCGCCCTTCTCGCCTACGGCAGCAACCGTAACCTGTCGCCCGAGCGGGCTACGACATGGTCCACGACGGTGTCCGCCGACCTACCTTGGATTTCAGGCCTGCACGCCGACCTGAGCTATTTCCACATCCACTATGGCGACAGGGTGGTCCAGCCCCTTGGTGCGTTGCCCTTCACTGCGCTGAGCAATCCCGTATTCCAACCATACGTGACGTACAATCCGACTGTGGCGCAGCAACAGGCCGTGATTGCCGCCGCGTCGGCAGGGTTGGAGAATTATTCGGGAGCTGCTTACGACCCGGCGAATGTCGTCGCCCTCGTCGATGACCGGTATCTCAACGCAATGGTCCAGAGGATCGAAGGCGTTGATACTTCGGTTCAATACCGCATGCCGCTCGGCGCCGGCGACCTGCTTGTCAGCGAAGACGGAAGCTGGCTTTTCAGCGAGCAGCAAACAAGTTTGCTTGCCCCGAAGCAAAGCTTAGCCGGCACCATCTACAATCCGCCGAACTTCCGGTCGAGAACGGGCGTCGTCTGGACCTGCGAAGGCTTCACTGCCTCTGGTTATCTCAACTATATAGGTGGTGTGACGAACACGGGCATTTCGCCGGCGACCAAAGGCGATGGCATGGCGACGGCGGACATAGTGGTCGGGTGGAGGCCGGAATTCGACTCAGCGTACTGGACAAACATCGCGTTCAACTTGGCAGTCCAAAACATAACGGATACGCATCCACCTTATCTAGCAAACACGTCGTCCTATATCGTCAATTACGATTCGACCAATTACTCACCTATTGGCAGGCTCGTCAGCGTGCAGATCTCCAAGCAATGGTGAAGCCCATCGTTCTCGCTCGAGGGATGCGGTTGGCACCTTTGGGCAGATGCGTGGTCGCAGCGCTGCTTGCCATGGCAGTGCTGTTTCCCCTCACTGCTGCGTCAGGAGAGGGACGCTACGCCACCGTGTACGATGCCATAGCAATGGAACGCTTTATTGCGCCCGATGAAACAGACGCGGCTGCGTTTCCGTCCGCCAATTTCTCGCCAGATGGCAAGTTCTTTTTTGTTGTGACGCAGCGTGGCGTGCTCCGTACGAACCAACTGCAAGCGACGATCAGGTTGTTTGACGTTGCAGCAATAAAGAAAGCGCTGTTGAAAGGCTCGCTGCCGCCGAAACCACTTCAGCTCGCGACACTGAACGGGAGAACGCTCGATTCGGACAACAACGGTGATCTTTCGGTCATTGCGGATGTCCGCTGGCGCCCGGATGGCAAGACACTGCTGTTTCGGGGCCGCTCGGGATCGTCGATATGGCATTTGTTCGAGGTCGATGCCGAAAATCATGTCCTCAAGCGGCTCACGCCTGTGGGGCAGAATGTGAGTCACTTCACCGAGGCCGGCGGAGTGATCGTTTATGCGGTCCGCACGCCACAAAAAAAATCACCGTTGCCCGGCGATGTGGTTGTCACCGGTCGTTCCCTGCAATCCCTTCTGTTTCCGGGTTTTGCAGCACCCGGTTGGGCGTCTGCTGACGAGTTGTGGAAGATCCGGGGCGTAACGCCGACGGCGGTAATCGATCAACGGTCTCACCAGATCATCCGGATAAACGTCGACCGGGTCGTGCCCCACGATTCGGTCTTCTCGCTGTCGGGTAACGGCCAGTACCTTCTGGCGCTGCAGACCGCAGCGCAGTATCCGGCCGCCTGGACGGACTACAGGGCGGCGATACCAGGTTGGATATTCCCGGCTCAGCCGCCGCCGCCGCCGGTGCCGACCATCGGATCGCCCGAGCAGTTCGTGCTGGTGGACCTCTGTAATGGTGCGGCGTTCCCGGTGCTCAATGCGCCTCTAGGACGCGGGTTGGGATACCAAGACGCCACACAGGCCGTATGGTCTCCGCGGGGCCGCTATGTGGCGCTGACGAACACCTTTGTGCCGATTACCGCGCAAGGCAATGGTACACAGGAGCCTGCGGTCGTTGTGTACGACGTGACGAGAAAGGGCTGGCAGCTCGTTGTGCGCTTGGACCGGAATTCCGGCCGGGGGAATCTCCTCGGTGTGGCTTGGTCCTCTCGCGATGCGCTTGTGCTGCGTTATGCGGGCGCCAGTGCATCCTCGCCGGTACAAGAGGACATATGCCGCCGGGAGGCTGATTGGCGGTGCGAAAGCCGGACGCCCTCGGGTATGGCCGAAGCTGCTCCGGCCATGCATGTGTTCGTCCATCAGGACCTGAACACGCCGCCCCAGCTTTACGCCTCCACACCGGGCTCAGCTGGAGAGGGACGCCCTATCTGGGATCCGAATTCCTGGCTCCGCCAGATCGTTCTCGGGAATGTGAAGGTGTATGACTGGACTGACAGCCACGGTCGTCTCGTGAAAGGCGTGCTGTATCTGCCGCCCGATTTCGTTCCGGGGAGGCGTTATCCGCTTGTCATAGAGCCTCGTGCCTATTCTCAGAGCCGCTTCATCATGGATGGGGTCTATCCCACGGCCGTTGCGGCCCGGCCGATGGCCGCTGACGGTATCGTGGTTCTCGAGGCCGGTGAGCCGGCCGTGGCGCGTCACGATCATCAGTGGTCGGAAGAACAGCTTCAAATTGCGCTCGAAGGATATGAAGCGGGCATCGCGCGCCTCGTGGCAGACGGCATCGCTGACCCAAACCGTGTTGGCATCATAGGGTTTAGCCGAACCTGCGAAAATGTCCTTTACGCACTGACCAAGGCCCCCAGGCTCTTTGCGGCCGCCACCATGGCCAACGGCTTGACGTACGGTTACATGCAATATCTCCAATTGGTCGATCTTTCGGTGAATGGCTCGGGGCTCGCGGAATACGAGGATAAGTTTGGCGGTCCGCCGCTGGGGCGCAGCCTGTTGGCGTACGACGGAAAGAACCCGATTTTCGGCATGGACAGCGTCGCGACCCCGGTGCGTTTCGAGACGCGTGCGCGTGAACAACTACTATTCGATTGGGAGGCATACGCGGCACTGAGGGCCCTGCGCAAACCAGTCGATATGATCATGCTGCCCTATGCCTCTCACGAAGTGTCCATGCCACAGGACCGCCTGCAATCGGAGCAGGGTGATGTCGATTGGTTTCGTTTTTGGTTGCAGGGTTACGAAGATGTAGATCCCGCCAAACGGCCCGAATATTCGCGGTGGGAAAGGCTCTGCGATTCGCAACAAACGCAGAATCCCAGTCGTTTAGCGTTCTGTGCTCCAACCGAAGTGTATTGATTTCGGCGGCATCACCTGTCGCGATGTCGGAGTTGAGCGATAGACGTACCGGTATACCGCGATGCACTGCATGTATCTGTTATCGATGCAGTCTTAGCCTATGGATTATCCGCAGCGATGATCTCATTGTGAGGAACTCGCCGTCGCAGGGTGAGCGGCCCCCAAAATGCGGTCTTATAGTCGGTGGCGAATGCGGGTATATTTCCGTCCACGGCCTTGCCATCGGCGGAGCATTCTTGTGACCCGTGGCGCCAACGTCATGTCACTCATGCCCCTTATCATCTGGCCCAACTGCATCATGCCGTGAAGGCCCTAACGGCGGCGCCTCCGCGAGGCCTATGAACCTAACGCAAGACTCGAGTTCTGGTGAGTGCACTGCGCTAATAGGATCCGCCAAGGGGGCGCTTCATTGACATAGATTTTTTTTGGACCGCGATGTTTCGAACTTCCGAATAACATAGGGGAAACGCGTCATCTGGCGTCTTACCTAAGGATGGCCCAATGCGGGTCTTGAGCAAACCAGTCAATCTAGGCGCGAGGTGGCATGATTTGGCACAGCTGCCGAGCGATGACCAGTTGCTGTCGTCATGCAAAAGGGGGGCGGGCGTACGGTCGCCCGCACGGGCCGATCGATTTGGGGGTACATTTAGGGGTAGCATCACTCCCCAAATCCTATATCCCTGAAAAGAATCAGGAATATCGAAGGATTTGGCGGAGCCGGAGGGATTCGAACCCTCGATACGGTTTTTCAGCCGTATAACGGTTTAGCAAACCGCCGCCTTCAGCCTCTCGGCCACAGCTCCGTGCCGGACCGGGTTGCTCCCGGCCCTGGGAGCGTTCATGCCCGAGTTTGAGGCCGGCCTCAAGCCCGCCGGGACCCCGCCCCCGAAAAATTTGTAGGGGAAACAGGGTTGTAACCGGAGGTTAGGCGGCGGCCTTGCCATAACGTCGCAGAGCAGGCAGCCTTCTGTTTCGGGCCACCCGGCCCCAAAACAGAGAGCCAAGGCCAACGAGCCGAAGCCTATTGAGGGAGCGACGCATATGCATGTTTTGCAGATACTGCGCCAGAAAGGCCGCGAAGTGGTGTCCCTGTCTGCGGACGCCAGCCTTTCGGAAGCCACGCTACTTCTGTCCCACAAGCGGATCGGCGCCGTGGTCATCAAGGACGAACAGGGCAAGCTTGCCGGCATCCTGTCGGAACGCGACGTGGTGCGCGCGTTGTCGACGGAAAGCGTGCGGGCTTTGGCCCGCCCCTGCAGCGCCTATATGACCCGCGCCGTGGCCACCTGCCGCGAGGGGGACACGGTCGAAGAACTCATGGAAATGATGACTCAAGGCCGTTTCCGGCATGTACCGGTGCTCGACGAACAGCATCGGCTTTGCGGCTTGGTTTCCATCGGCGACGTGGTGAAAATGCAGATCGAAGAGATCACGCGCGAAGCCTCCAACCTTCGCCAATACATCGCCGCCGCGGGCTGAAATCCGTATACGGACGAATTGGGTCGCGGGCCGCGGTTTCGTGTCCCTGCCGGGCTTTGCGAAAGACCGGCGGAAGCTTGCTGCAAGGTCCCGATTCCGGACGCGGCTTGCCCCGATGTATGCCGCCGGGGGCGGGACGCTATATATTGCGGGGCCCGGTACCGCCCCGGGACGCGGCTTGCGCGGCCCTGCGACCTCTTCGCGCCTATCCACAGGGGGCTGAAAAAAAGCGACTTTTGCCGCGATTTCCCGTTTGACACGGTTCCGTCACCCACCTATATACGCCGCCCACGCCGCTCGCGGGAACGGACTTGCGAGCGGCGTTCCGTCTGAAACGGAAAGGGATTTTCGCCTCAGGCGGCGGCTCTTTGACATTGTGATTGAAGGAAGGGGAACGTGGGCGGCGGCTCGGCTTGCCGACCGTCGCGCTCAAGACAGCGCGGCGATTTACCAAATCGAGCAACACGCTGATGCTCGCGTTCTCTGCATACACTTACAGATGTTCGATTGTTTCGGGCCTGTGACGGGACCGAAGCAGTCAACCTCGTCAAAGTGAATGCGAACACGTGAGAGCAACATCAGTGTTTGTCTGCTCAGGATCATAACTTGAGAGTTTGATCCTGGCTCAGAACGAACGCTGGCGGCAGGCCTCAAACATGCAAGTCTAGGGGGCGTAGCAATACGTCACCGGCGGACGGGTGCGTAACACGTGGGAATGTACCTAGTGGTTCGGAACAACGCAGGGAAACTTGCGCTAATACCGGATGAGCCCGAAAGGGGAAAGATTCATCGCCATTAGATCAGCCCGCGTCCGATTAGCTAGTTGGCAGGGTAATGGCCTACCAAGGCGACGATCGGTAGCTGTTCTGAGAGGAAGATCAGCCACACTGGGACTGAGACACGGCCCAGACTCCTACGGGAGGCAGCAGTTGGGAATCTTGGACAATGGGCGAAAGCCTGATCCAGCCATGCCGCGTGAGTGATGAAGGCCTTAGGGTTGTAAAGCTCTTTTACCCGGGAAGATAATGACTGTACCGGGAGAATAAGCTCCGGCTAACTTCGTGCCAGCAGCCGCGGTA
>Ga0187810_10000095_pt1 | contig 40633 bp, 38 predicted proteins | sample NC_wetland_sal_i_9_FD_132963 | JGI IMG/M metagenome (GOLD analysis project Ga0187810, IMG submission 132963) | Wetland sediment microbial communities from Neuse River Estuary, North Carolina, USA - ASW_5 | ecosystem: Environmental > Aquatic > Freshwater > Wetlands > Sediment | place: USA: North...
CGGCGACGGCCGCGGCGTCAGCGCCAGGCGATGCGCCTTGCCCACCACCGCGTTCTTGCTGATGCCGAGGCGGCGGCCGATTTCCGCGGTCGAATGGCCCTCGTCCCAAAGCTTGGACAGGTTCTGGATGAGTTCAGGCGTCCAAATGGATTCCATGTGTGATCCCCGCCGTATATTGTGGTTGTGTCTTTAATCTGACACTAAATACGGTAGCACGCAGTCAAATCCGGTCAATCCCTAGGAGTCGGATATCCACAGGATTCATGTCCAATCGAAGACTCCGGTGGATAGATTGACCCTTTCGGCCCCCGGGGATGGAGACTGCGCCGCCCGATGCTCGCCCTCATCGCCACCCTGGCCATCCAGGCGCTCGCCACCCTGACGGTGCTGGCGCCGCCGGTTTTCGTCGGCTTGGCCGCGCCCGAGATCGGCGTCGGCTCCAATACCATCGGCGTCTTCACCGCCGTGATCTACGCCGCCGCCTGCCTGTCGGCGGCGCTGGCCGGCGGTCCGGTGAAGCGCCGCGGCGCCATCCGCGTCAGCCAAGCCGGGCTGGTGATCGGCGGCGCCGGCATCGCCTGCGTGGCGACGGCCTCGATCCCCGTCGTGCTGCTCGGCGCGGCGCTGATCGGCGTGGGCTATGGGCCGATGACGCCGGCCTCCTCGCACATTCTCATCCGCCAGACGCCGCCCCACCGCCGCGCGCTCATTTTCTCGATCAAGCAGACTGGCGTGCCGCTGGGCGGCGCGCTCGCGGGGCTGGTGGTGCCGGCGCTGACGCTGGCGTTCGGCTGGCGCGGCGCGGCGCTGGCGGTGGCGGCGGCGAGCTTCGCGCTGGCGGTGGCTTGCGAGCCCTTGCACCACAGCCTCGACGACGACGCCGATCCCTCGGCCGCGGGCGAGCGCGGCGTGTTTTCCTCGCTCCGGCTGGTTTTGGGCCTGCCCGATCTGCGCAAGCTGGCGCTGTCCTCGCTGGCCTATTCCGCCATGCAACTCTGCATCAGCGCCTTCATCGTCACCTTCCTCACCGTCGGGCTCGGCATGGATCTGGTCACATCCGGCCTGATCATGGCCGCCGCGCAGGCGGCGGGGGTGGGCGGGCGCATCCTGTGGGGCTGGCTGTCGGACCGGCTGATGACCGCGCGTCTGGCCCTGAGCCTGTTGGGCTATGCCATCGGCTTGAGCGGCGCGTCGCTGGCGCTCGCCGCGCCGACCTGGCCGGTGGCCGCGGTCGCGCTTTGCGCCATGGCGCTGGGTGCGGTGGCGCTGGGCTGGAACGGCGTATTCCTGGCCGAGGTGGCGCGCCAGGCGCCGCCCGGCCTGGCCGGCAGCGCCACCGGCGGGGCGCTGGCCTTCACCTTCCTCGGCGCGTTGGCGGGACCGCCGCTCTTCGGCGCCGTGGTCGATGTGACCGGCAGCTATCGCATAGCATTTCTCGCGGCCTCGCTCTGCGCCGCGCTGGCAGGCTTCGCGGTGATGCGGGGCAGGCGTTAAGCGAGCAGTTCGATCGCCGAGGCTTCGCGGCCCCGCCTCGCTTGCGAGACCGTCATCCGCACCGGCTGGCCGGGCTCGAGCGCCTCGATGCCGCAGCGCCGGAGGGCGGTGATGTGGACGAAAATATCCTTGCTGCCGTCATTGGGCAGTATGAAACCGAAGCCGCGCGCCGGGTCGTACCATTTGACCACGCCGTCGAGCGATTCGGCCGGGCCCGCTTGCATGTCGGCGCCGCCGCCGTCGCCGCCGCCGCCGCCATAGCCGCCGCCGTCGCGCGCGCGGTAGCCGCCGTGATTGCCGCCCCGGTCTCCCATGCGTTCGCCTCCGCGTTCCCGGGGCGCGCGCGGCGTCGCGGTCGAGGCATCGAGGTCGAGCACCTGAACCGCGGCGCGGCCTTTCGGCCCCTGCACCCATTCGAAGGTGACGCTGGCGCCGTCGGGCGCCTCGCCAAAGCCCGAGCGCTCGAGCACGGCCAGCGGCAAAAAGACGTCGCTGCCGCCGTCATCCGGGACGATGAAGCCGAAGCCCTTGCTGCGGTTGAACCACTTGATTTTCCCGGACAGCCGCGCGGCCTCGCCGGAGGGCGGTGCAAATGCATTCATGATGTCACCATCGGAAACAACCCCCTGCACCCCCCGCCGGACCTCATAACGGCCCTCCCCCAAGACCGGGGAATGCTCGCCGCCCGGGGGTTTCCGCCCGCCGGACCGCGTCAGATCAAGACTATTTCTCCGTGGGTTTGCTGGCAAACAGTAAATAATTGACCGCCAAGCCTCCGCCCAGCCGCCAGGACGCGCTCTTGGCGTCGTAGGTCAGCCCTTCGATCCCGCCTACTTCCAGGCCGTTTTCCCGCAACCCCGCCGCCAGCTCCGAGGGCCGCACGAACTTGCTCCAATGATGCGTGCCGCGCGGCACCCAGCGCAGCACGTATTCGGCGCCGAGGATGGCGAACAGGAAGGCCTGGGGCGTCCGGTTGATGGTCGAGGCGATGAACGCGCCGCCCGGCCGCACCAGCGCCGAGGCGGTTTTGAGGAACAGTCCGATATCGGCGACATGCTCCACCACCTCGAGCGCCAGCACGGCGTCGAATTTCAGCCGCCTTCGCGCCAGATCCTCGACCGCGGCTTCGCGGTAATCGATCTCCAGCCCCGCCGCCTCGGCGTGGTCGCGCGCCACCGCGATCGCGGTGCGGTCGGCGTCGATGCCGGTGACGGCGAATCCCAACCGCGCCAGCGGCTCGGCGACGATGCCGCCGCCGCAGCCGATATCGAGCAGCGAAAGCCCGGCGAAGGGACGCGGCGTCTTGATGTTGCGGCCGAAACGCGCCGCCAGGCGGTCGCGGATGAAAGCGAGCCGCGCCGGGTTGAGGCGATGGAGCGGGCGGAATTCGCCCTCCTTGTCCCACCAGCGCGCCGCCACCTTGCCGAAGCTCGCGATCTCGGCGGGATCGATGGTGGTGGGTTTGGCGCCGCCCCGCCCCGCCGCTGGCGTCTTCACCCGCCGCATTTCTGAAGCCATTGGGTCGCCTCGCCGTTCGCTTTTTTTATGCCGCCGCTCACTGAAGCCTGGCCATTGGCCTTAACCTCGAGGAAGCGGAAGCGGTTCCCGTCCTTGATCAGCACGTTGTTCATGACGACTTGCTTGCCCGGAACGCCGAAATTGTCGGCGATGGTCATGGTCAGGGATATCTGCCCGCCCGGGAGCGCGCGGACATCGCCGATCAATGCCGTGCCCACCGCGCCTTGCGGGCCGCTTTCGATGTAGCGCGGCGATTGCTCGCTGGGCGCGGCGAAAGTGACGCCGGGATTGTCGTCGCCGAGCGGTTTTTGGCAATCGACCGCCCAATCGCCGGCCAGGCCGAGCCGGGTCAAGGCCGCGCTGTCGGGGTTGGACGCGGCCGAAACGACCGCCAAAACCGCCGCCGGGATCGCATATCCTGCTCCGCTCATGCCGTCTCCGCTTCGGGCCGCCGTTCTTGCCTCGCCCGCAAGGGGGAGAGTATGTATACGCGCCCTTTCCCCGGCAACTAGAGCCGGGGATGGACGGCCCATCCTCGTCTTAATCATCATCATTGGGATCATTAGGCGGCGCAGGCTCGATAGATGGCGCGCATTGTACAGAAATTCGGCGGCACCTCGGTCGCCGGCATCGACCGGATCCGCAGCGTGGCGTTGCGCGTCAAGCGCGAGGTCGATTCCGGCAGCCAGGTGGCGGTGGTGGTTTCGGCCATGGCCGGGACCACCAATCAGCTGGTCGGCTGGTCGGCCGAGGCTTCGGTGGCCAAGCCGCCGCCCGGCGCCCCTGCAACCGTCGCTCCTCTCCCGGGCGCCGGACTGGGCCTCGAGGACGGCCGCGAATACGACGTGGTGGTGGCCGCGGGCGAGCAGGTGACCGCCGGGCTGTTGGCGCTCGCCTTGCAGGCGCTCGGCCTCAAGGCGCGCTCCTGGCTCGGCTGGCAAGTGCCGGTCAAGACCGACGCCATCCACGGCAAGGCGCGCATCCTCGACATTCCGGTCGAGTCGATAACCGCCGCCATGAACCGGGGCGAGGTCGCGGTGCTGGCCGGATTCCAGGGCATCGGGCCGGACGGCCGCATCACCACGCTGGGGCGCGGCGGCTCCGACACCTCGGCGGTGGCGCTGGCGGCCGCGCTCGAGGCCGAGCGCTGCGACATCTTCACCGACGTCGACGGGGTCTACACCACCGATCCGCGCATCGTTGCGAAGGCGAGGAAGCTCGATAGAATAACCTACGAGGAGATGCTCGAATTCGCCAGCCAGGGCGCCAAGGTGCTGCAAACCCGCTCGGTCGAATTGGCGATGAACCACCGCGTGCGCGTGCAGGTTCTATCGAGTTACGAGGACGTTCCGGGTACACTAGTGGTAGACGAGGACGAGATCGTGGAAAAGCAAGTGGTAAGCGGCATCGCCTACAGCCGCGACGACGCCAAGGTGACGCTGGTCGCGGTTCCCGACCGGCCGGGCGTGGCCGCGTCCATCTTCGGGCCCTTGGCCGAGCATGCGGTCAATGTCGACATGATCGTGCAGAACATCTCCGAGGACGGGAAGACCACCGATTTGACCTTCACCGTCGCCAAATCCGATCTGGCGCGCACGGTGAAGGCGCTCGAGGCGCAGAAGAAGACGCTCGGCTATGCCGCGCTCAAGCCCGATCCGAACGTGGTCAAGATCTCGGTCATCGGCGTCGGCATGCGCAGCCACGCCGGCGTGGCGCAAAAGATGTTTTCGACGCTGGCGGAGAAGAACATCAACATCCAGGTGATCTCGACCTCCGAGATCAAGGTGAGCGTGCTGGTCGCCGAGGAGTACACCGAGTTGGCGCTGCGCGCGCTGCATACCGCCTATGGGCTGGATGCCGGATGAAAGACCGGAACCCATGACCGCCGGGACGCCCGGCCAAGGGCGGCGCTGGCTCGACCGGCTGTGGGCGCGCGGTCGCGAATTCCTCGGCACCGAGCTCGCCATCATGGGCGGCGCCATGACCTGGGTGTCGGAGCGCCACCTGGTCGCCGCCATATCCAACGGCGGCGGCTTCGGCGTCATCGCCTGCGGCTCGATGACGTCGAAGCTGCTGGACGAGGAGATCGCGGCCACCCAGGCGCTCACCAAGAAGCCCTTCGGCGTCAACCTGATCACGCTCCATCCCGAGTTGATCGAGCTGATCGACGTCTGCACCCGGCACAAGGTCGGCCACGTGGTGCTGGCCGGCGCGCTGCCGCCGGCGCCGGCGGTGGCGCGCATCAAGCAATCGGGGGCGAAGCTGGTGTGCTTCGCCCCGACGCTGGCCATCGCCAAGAAGCTCATCCGCATGGACGCCGACGCCATCGTCATCGAGGGCATGGAGGCGGGCGGGCATATCGGCCCGGTTTCCACCGGCGTCCTGGCGCAGGAGATCCTGCCGCACGTGACCGAAGTGCCGGTCTTCGTCGCCGGCGGCATCGGCCACGGCACCGCCATCGCCTCTTATCTGGAGATGGGCGCGTCGGGCGTGCAGCTCGGCACGCGCTTCGTCTGCGCGCATGAATCGATCGCGCATCCCAAGTTCAAGCAGACCTTCATCCGCGCTTCCTCGCGCGACGCCGTGCCCTCGGTGCAGCTCGATGCGCGCTTCCCGGTGATCCCGGTGCGCGCGCTCGCCAATGCCGGCACCAGGGAATTCGCGGAGTTGCAGCGCGCCGTCATCGACCGCGTCAACCAGGGCCAGCTCTCCCAGAAGGACGCGCAGCTCGAGATCGAGCGCTTCTGGGCCGGGGCGCTGCGGCGCGCGGTGATCGAGGGCGATGTCGAGACCGGCTCGGTCATGGCCGGGCAGAGCGTCGGGCTGGTGAAGCGCGAGCAATCGACCAAGGAAATTCTCGACGAGCTGGTGGCGCAAGCCTGCGCGGCGCTGGAGGCGCGGGCCTCGGCGTCGCCCGAACGCTATGCCGAGGACAAGCTCGGCGCCGGGTTCAGGACCCGGGCGGAGGCGTGATGGACCCCGGCGCGGCGGCCACGGGCTCCCGCCGCGTGCTTCGCCGTCTCCGCGACGTGATGGCGGGCTCGGGCACGGCGCAGGAGCGGCTCAACACCATCGTCAAGATCATCGCCGCCGACATGGTGGCCGAGGTCTGCTCCTGTTACGTCATGCGCGCGGGCGAGGTGCTGGAGCTCTTCGCTACCGAAGGCCTGCGGCCCGAAGCCGTGCATCGCACCCGGCTGCGGGTGGGCGAGGGCCTGGTCGGCGTCATCGCGGCCACCGCCCGGCCGTTGGCGCTCGCCGACGCGCAATCCCATCCCGATTTCGCCTACCGGCCCGAAACCGGCGAGGAGATCTACCATTCGCTGATGGGCGTGCCGATCCTGCGCGGCGGCCGCGTGCTCGGCGTGCTCGTCGTACAGAACCGGACTTTGCGAAATTATACCGAGGACGAGATCGAGGTGTTGCAGACCATCGCCATGGTGCTGGCCGAGCTCGCCGCCTCGGGCGATCTGGTCAATCCGCTGGAGCGGCAGCAGGGCGAGGGCAATGTGACATTGCCGATGCGCCTCGACGGCATCAAGCTCAACCCCGGCCTGGCCATGGGCCAGGCGGTGCTGCACCAGCCGCGCATCGTCATCAGCCGGGTGGTGGCGGAGGACACCGGCGCGGAGCTCGAGCGCCTCAACGCCGCAGTGGCCGCGATGCACAGCGCGCTCGACGAAATGCTCGCGCAAAGCGGCATGCCCTCGGGCGGCGAGCACCATGACGTGCTCGAAACCTACCGCATGTTCGCCGCCGACCGCGGCTGGCTCGCGCGCATCACCGACGCGGTCAAGGGCGGCCTCACCGCCGAGGCGGCGGTGCAGAAGGTGCAGAACGATTCGCGCGTGCGGCTGAGCCAGGCGACCGATCCCTATTTGCGCGAGCGGCTCACCGATCTCGACGACCTCGGCAACCGGCTGCAATGGCATCTGAGCGGCGGCGGCGTGGGTTCGGCCAAGACCGAGCTGCCGGAACATTACGTGCTGATCGCGCGCAACATGGGGCCGGCCGAGTTGTTGGATTACGAGCGCAAGGGTTTGCGCGGCCTGGTGCTGGAGGAGGGATCGCCCGGCGCCCATGTCGTGGTGGTGGCGCGCGCGCTCGACATTCCCGTGGTCGGCCGGGTCAAGAACGTGCTCGCCAAGGTCGAAGCCGGCGATCTGGTGGCGGTCGACGGCGAAGAGGCGGTGGTGCTGCTGCGTCCCGGCGAGGATCTGCAACAGGCGGCGCTGGCGCGCATCCGCATCCGCCAGGGCGAGCGCCAGCGTTACGCCGCGCTCAAGGACCTGCCGGCTGTGACCAAGGACGGCACGCGCGTCGAATTGAACCTCAATGCCGGATTGCTGATCGACCTGCCCTATCTCGCGGAGACCAACGCCGCCGGCATCGGATTGTTCCGCACCGAGCTCTTGTTCATGCTGCGCGAGGAATACCCCACCGTGGCGCAGCAGGCGGTGCTCTATCGCCGCGTCATCGAGTTGGCGGGCGACCGCCCGGTCACCTTCCGCACCCTCGACGTCGGCGGCGACAAGCTGCTGCCCTACATGGAGGACGTGGCGGAGGAGAATCCGGCCATGGGCTGGCGCGCCATCCGCTTGGCGCTCGACCGGCCCGTGCTGCTGCGCCAGCAGCTGCGCGCCTTCATCCGCGCCACGTCGGGCAAGCGCTTGCGCGTCATGTTCCCGATGGTGGCGGAGCCGTCCGAATTCGCGGCCGCGCGCGAACTCCTGGAATTGGAGCTCGACCGGGTGAAGAAGCGCGACGGGCAGCTGCCGGTCTCGGTCGAGGCGGGCGCCATGCTCGAAGTGCCCGCGCTGCTCTGGCAATTGCCCGAACTCCTGGCGCGGGTCGATTTCGTCTCGGTCGGCACCAACGATCTGATGCAGTTCCTGTTCGCCGCCGACCGCGGCAATGCCCGCCTGGCCGACCGCTACGACCCGCTGTCGCCGCCGCATCTGCGCGTGCTGGCGCAGATCTCCCAGGCCTGCGCCGCAGCGAACCGGCCGTTCGCGCTGTGCGGCGAAATGGCCGGCGACACGCTCGGCGCCATGGCGCTGATCGGGCTGGGCTACCGCAATCTCTCCATGGCGCCCACCTCGCTCGGGCCGGTCAAGGCGATGATCCGCAGTCTCGATCTCGCCAGCCTCAAGGAATTCCTGGCCGCCCAGGTCGGCATGGGGTCGGGCTCGGGGTCCTTGCGCGACCAGCTGCGCGATTTCGCGCGCGACCACGGCGTCGTGGTCTGAGGCGGGACCCCCTATCGGCGGTTGCGACTCCGCCCGGCGATTGATACCTTGGATGGCGCCGGATCAAGGCAAGGACGCTGGATGTGCCCCCCGGGCGAACCAGCCGCTGCCACGATCCGGCCGAGAGGCTGATGGCATCGAACCCGGATGAACCGAAGCCGCCCCAAGGCGAAGCCACGCCGCCACCCGCGCCGGCGGAAGAAGCGCCGCGCGCCAAGCACACCATCGGCGCGCTGTTGCGCGAGACGCGCGAGAATTACGGCGGCGACCTCGAGCGCATCGCCGCCGCGCTGCGCATCAAGCCCGCCTATCTCACCGCGCTCGAGGAGGGACGTTACGACCGCCTGCCGGCGCCGGTCTACGCGCTGGGCTTCGTGCGCGCCTATGCCATCCATATGGGGCTCGACGGCGAAGAGGCGGTGCGCCGCTTCAAGCAGGAAGCGAACGGGCTCGAGATTTCGCGCGATCTGGTCTTCCCGATCCCGCTCGCCGACCACAGCATCCCGCGCAAGCCGATCCTGATCGCGGGGCTGTTGCTGCTGATCGCCGCCTATGCGGTCTGGTACTACTTCTCCTCCGGCGACAGCCGCCGGCCCGAACGGGTGAGCGAGGTGCCGGCCGAACTGATGGCGAACCAGCCCGGCGCGGGCGCCGCTCCGCCCGCGCCCGCGATTTCGCCGCCCGAGGCCTCGGCGGCGATGACGTCGCCGTCCAAGCCCTTGCTCCAGGCGCCGCCCGCGCCGCCCCCGCCCGTGGCGGCCACGCCGCCCGCTTCATCCCCGCCGCAGCAGCAGGCGTTAGCTCCCCCCTCTACGCCTCCCGCCAACGCGGCCCCCACGGCTTCCGACGATGCCAATCACGTCTTCGGCCAGGCCGGCTTGCCGGTGCGCATCGTCATCCACGCCAAGAGCAATAGCTGGCTGGAAGTGCACGACCGCGACCAGAACCTGCTGTTCCAGCGGCTGATGAAGCCGGACGACGTCTATCGCGTGCCCGACCGGGCGGGCCTGTCCTTCATGACCGGCAACGCCGCGGCGCTCGACCTCACCGTGGACGGCAATCCGGCGCCGCCGCTGTCCGGCACGGTGAAGCACGACATCCTGCTCGATCCCGCCCGGCTTTTGGCCGGGACCGCGGTGGTGAATTAACCGGCCGGACCGGGCCAAAGGCGGGGCCGGGACCAGCGTGGCAGGGCGGACTTTTTCCTGCCACAAAAACCCGCTAAAACGCGCTATAATTCCCTAAAGCGCGGCCCGCGCGGACCGGGAAGCCCTTGATAAACCGGGGCTTGTCCGGTTTCCCCCGGCCATGACACGAGGTTTGGCAATGAGCGTGCGCCCCTATCGCGATATCAACCGCCGCAAAAGCCGGCAAATCCATGTCGGCTCCGTGCCGGTGGGCGGCGACGCGCCGATCACCGTGCAGTCGATGACCAACACCCTGACCCATGACGTCAAGGCGACGGTGGAGCAGATCCAGGGGCTGGAACGCGCCGGCGCCGACATCGTGCGCGTCTCCTGCCCGGACGAGGAATCCTCGGCCGCGCTCAAGGACATCGTGCGCCAGGTGAAGGTGCCGATCGTCGCCGACATCCACTTCCACTACAAACGCGCGATCGAGGCGGCCAAGAACGGCGCGTCCTGCCTGCGCATCAATCCCGGCAATATCGGTTCGGCCGAGCGCGTGAAGGAGGTGGTCAAGGCCGCCAAGGACCACGGTTGCTCGATGCGCATCGGCGTCAATGCCGGCTCCCTGGAGAAGGACCTGCTCGAGCGTTACGGCGAGCCGTGCCCGGAAGCCATGGTCGAAAGCGCGCTGACCCACGCCAAGATTCTCGAGGACAACGATTTCTTCGAGTTCAAGATCTCGTGCAAGGCCTCGGACGTGTTCCTGGCCGTGGCGGCCTATCAGCAATTGTCCGAGGCGTGCGACTACCCGCTCCATCTCGGCATCACCGAGGCCGGCGGCCTTCTGACCGGAACGACCAAATCCGCCATCGGCATGGGCTCGCTGCTCTGGGCCGGCATCGGCGACACCATCCGCGTCTCGCTTTCGGCCGAACCGGTCGAGGAGATCAAGATCGGCTACGAGATCCTGAAGGCGCTGGGCTTGCGCCGCCGCGGCGTCACCGTCATCTCGTGTCCCTCCTGCGCGCGGCAGAACTTCGAGGTCATCAAGACGGTCGAGGTGCTGGAGCGGCGCCTGGCGCACATCACCACGCCGCTGACGCTCTCGGTCATCGGCTGCGTCGTCAACGGCCCGGGCGAGGCGCGCGAGACCGATATCGGCTTCACCGGCGGCGGCAACAACACCCACCAGGTCTACGTCGCCGGCTTGCCCGACCACCGCCTCAAGGACCAGAACATCGTCGATCACCTGGTCGCGATGGTCGAGAAGAAGGCGGCCGAGATCGAGGCCGAGAAAAAGGCGGCGGAAATAGCCGAGGCCGCCGCCTCTTGAGCGAAAGACTGCAGCCGGTCCGCGGTACCCAGGATCTCCTGCCCGCGGCGATGCGGCGTTTCCGCGCCGTCACCGAGACATCGCGCCGGATCGCGGAACGCTTCGGCTACGAGGAAATCGCCACCCCGATCTTCGAATTCTCCGAGGTGTTTTCGCGCCCGATCGGCGAGACCACCGACATCGTGATGAAGGAGATGTATTCCTTCGCCGACAAGAGCGGCGAGAAGCTGTCGCTGCGCCCCGAGAACACGGCCGGGGTGGTGCGCGCGGTGATGACCAACGGGCTGACGCAAAGCCTGCCGCTGCGGCTTTTCTACCACGGCCCGATGTTCCGCTACGAACGGCCGCAGAAAGGCCGCTTCCGCCAGTTCCACCAGATCGGCATCGAGCTGATCGGCGTCAAGGAGCCGCAAGGCGACGTCGAGGCGATATCGCTGGGCGCGGAAATCCTGGATGCGCTGGGCGTGTTGAAGCGCACGGTGCTGGAGCTGAACACGCTCGGCGACGGCGAGAGCCGAGGCGCCTATCGCGACGCGCTGGTCAAGTTCTACAAGGACCATCATCACAAGCTGTCCGAGGACAGCCGCCACCGCCTCGAGCGCAACCCGTTGCGCATCCTCGATTCCAAGGACGAGGGCGACAAGCGCATCAACGCCCAAGCGCCGCCCTTCGCCGGGTTTCTCACCCCGGCTTCGCGCGATTTTTACGCCGCGGTGAAGCGCGGCCTCGACGATCTGGGCATTTCCTACACGGAGAATCCGCGGCTGGTGCGCGGCCTCGATTACTATTGCCACACCGCCTTCGAATTCACGACCACCGATCTGGGCGCGCAAGGCACGGTGCTGGCCGGCGGGCGTTACGACGGCCTCATGGGCGTGATGGGCGGGCCGGAAACTCCGGGCGTCGGCTGGGCCGGCGGCATCGAGCGCCTGGCGCTGATGATCGCCGAGCCGCCGCCGGCGCCGCGGCCGATCGCGCTCATACCGATTGGCGCCGAAGGCGAGGCGCTCGCCCTCAAACTGGCGTTCGAGCTGCGCCGCGCCGGGTTCGCCGTCGATCTGGCTTATTCCGGCAATCTGCAAAAGCGCATGCGCCGCGCCGACAAGATCAAGGCGCGCGCCGCCGTGATCCTCGGCGAGGACGAGCTGAAACGCGGCTCGGCCGCGATCCGCGATCTCGACAGCGGCAACCAGACCGAGACGCCGCTGGCGGGCTTGAAAGACCGGCTCGCCGCCTTCCGGAGCTGACGTGAGCGATCTTTCCGCCTTCGACGCAAAGCTCGACCGGCTGGTGGCGCGCCACGCCGAGCTGTCGGCCTTGATGTCCGATCCGGTGCGTTCGGGCGAATTCGTCAAGCTCGCCAAGGAATACAGCGAGCTTTCGCCCATCGTCGAAAGCATCAACCAGCTGCGCCGGGTCCAGGCCGAGCAGGCCGAACTCGAGACCCTCGCCCAGGGCGAGGATGCGGAAATGCGCAAGCTCGCGGAAAGCGAGCTCGACGCGGTGAGGAAGCGCCTCTTGGCGCTCGACGAGGGGGTCAAGACCCTGCTCTTGCCCAAGGACGAGGCCGACGAGAAGAACGCCATCCTCGAGGTCCGCGCCGGCACCGGCGGCGAGGAAGCGGCGCTGTTCGCCGCGTCGCTCTTCCGCATGTATCAGCGTTATGCCGCGCTCAAAGGCTGGCGCTTCGAGGTGATCGAAATCTCGGAAACCGGCCTCGGCGGCTGCAAGGAGGCGATCGCCGAAATCGCCGGCCGCAACGTCTTCCAGCGGCTCAAATTCGAATCCGGCGTCCACCGCGTGCAGCGCGTGCCGGAAACCGAAGGCTCGGGCCGCATCCACACCTCGGCCGCGACCGTCGCCGTGCTGCCCGAGGCCGAGGAGGTCGACATCAAGATCGAGGACAAGGATCTGCGCATCGACGTGTTCCGCTCCTCGGGCCCGGGCGGGCAATCGGTCAACACCACCGACAGCGCGGTCCGGATCACCCATCTGCCGACCGGGCTGGTGGTCTCGCAACAGGACGAGAAATCGCAGCACAAGAACAAGGCCAAGGCGATGAAGGTGCTGCGCGCCCGGCTTTACGAGCGCGAGCGCCAGGCCAAGGAATCGGCGCGCGCGGCTTCCCGTAAAAGCCAGGTGGGGACGGGCGACCGCTCCGAGCGCATTAGGACATATAATTTTCCGCAAGGCCGCGTCTCCGACCACCGCGTCAACCTGACGCTCTACAAGATCGACCAGGTGATGGACGGCGAAGCGCTCGACCAGTTCATCGACGCGCTCTTGGCCGAGGACCGCGCCGCCAAGCTGGCCGAAGCCGAATGAGCGCGGCGACCGAACTCGATGCATTGAGCGCGGCGGCGTTGGTGCTGGAACGCGCCGGCATCGAAAACCCGCTTCGCGAGGCAAGGCTGCTGCTGGAACTGGCCCAAGGCGATCCAACCCGTTTCGCGGATTACCTCGCCCGTCGGGCATCGCGCGAGCCTTATTCCCGCATTCGCGGCAGGCGCGAATTCTGGAGTCTCGATCTGGCGCTATCGCCCGACACGCTCGATCCGCGCCCCGACAGCGAAACCTTGATCGAGGCCGCGCTCGAATTCCTGGCGGATCGCCGCAACGAGGCCTTGCGCGCGGTGGATTTCGGCGCCGGCAGCGGCGCGCTGCTGCTGGCCTTGCTCGCCGAGTTTCCCCGGGCCACCGGCATCGGCATCGACCGCCTGCCGGGCGCGGTAACGGCCGCGCGGTTAAACGCCGAAACTCTGGGCCTGGCCGCGCGCTCCCGCTTCGTCCTGGGCGACTGGAGCGAAAAAAATTTGGGCCGGGCCGATGTCATTCTGGCCAACCCACCCTATATACCATCCAGCGAGATCGACTCCCTGCAACCGGAAGTGACGCGTTTCGATCCCCGCGCGGCGCTCGATGGCGGCGATGATGGTCTCGAATCCTACCGCGCCCTGGCGCCGGTTGTTTCCCGGACGCTCGGTCCCGGCGGCTTCGCCTTTTTGGAGCTGGGACAGGGCCAGGCGCGGCCGGTCGCCGCGATCATGGAACGGGCCGGGCTGAAAGCGGCGGGTTTGAGGCCGGACCTCGCGCGAATCGAGCGCTGCCTGGTCCTGCGTCAAGCGAATTAACCCTTCGGCGGGGCCAAATTGATGAAAAAACTGGTTGGCACGACCCGTTACACCGTCTAGGGTGATGTTGCCAAAAGCCAGCGAGCCAAGTGCTCCAGGCCCTAAAGGGCAAAACCGATCCCCGATCCGCTATCAACCGTCCGATTATTCGGAACGGACCGGTGAATCAGATTCGAGGGGACAGAACCAACCAACGACACAGAGTCAAAGATGAGTAATTACCAAGGAAACATGAGAGGGCCCGGCCAGAAAAACCGCGGCCGCGGCGGCCGTCCCAACATGATGGGCGGCGGCGGTCAGGGCAACCGTCCGCGTCCCCCGCACCGCATGCAGAATTTCGATTCGAGCGGGCCGAGCGTGAAGATCCGCGGCAACGCCTATCAGGTGTTCGAGCGCTACATCGCCATGGCGCGCGAGGCCTCTTCGGCGGGCGACCGCGTCGCCGCCGAGAATCTCTATCAGCATGCCGAGCACTATTACCGCATCATGCAGGCGAATGGCGAAGGCCAGCAAAATCCGATGGGCGGCCAGGGCAGGCCGATGACGCCGGCGGATACCGAAATGAACCCCGGCGAGATGGACCGTGACGGCCCGCCGCCGCAAGCCCAGCCGCCGGTGCAGCAGTTCCAGCCGCAACCGCCGCAACCGCACAACCCGCAGCATAATCCGCAACATTACCAGCAGCAGCCGCAACAGGCGCGGCACGCCTCGCAGCCCTATCCCCAGCCGCAGCCGCAGCATCAGCCGGCGCCGGTGCAACCCCAGCCCCAGCCGCAACCGCCGGTTCAGTCCCAGCCGCAGCCGCAGCCGCAACCCCAGCCGCCCGCGCCGCCGGAGACCCCAGAGGGGTCGTGAATTAACGAACGAGCGACCCCGGAAAGGTCGTAATCCGGCCCGCCGCGTACTCTCTCGTCACCCCCGCGAAAGCGGGGGTCCAGGAGAAGCTGGATTCCCGCTTGCGCGGGAATGACGATTGAAGGCGGCGGGAACAGCGATTGCGCGCCAACTCGGCTCGCCGGCCCCCAAGACAGGCCCTCGATCCCGCCCCCTTGGCGATGCGGGGCCGCGACCCCATATTTGAACCCGGAAGACAGGTCCGCCGCTTCCAAGAAGGGCGGTCTTGCCGGTTCATCGCTAGGGGGTCTTATGGACTTCGAGAAATATACGGAGCGCTCGAAAGGCTTCGTCCAGGCGGCGCAGACGCTGGCCCAGCGTTCGGGCCATCAGCAATTCACGCCCGAGCACCTGCTCAAGGTATTGCTCGACGACAAGGAAGGCCTTGCCGCCAATCTCATCCGCGCCTCGGGCGGCGACCCCGCCCGCGCGCTCGCTTCGACCGAAGCCGCGCTCGCCAAGCTGCCGCGCGTCGAGGGCAAGGGCGCCGGCCAGGTCTATCTCTCAACCGAAACCGCGCGGCTCTTCGAACAGGCGGAAAAGCTCGCCGACAAGGCGGGCGACAGCTTCGTCACCGCCGAAAGGCTGCTGCTGGCGCTGGCGCTCGACCGCAACACCGCCGCCGGCCAGGCGCTCGACCAGGCCGGCATCAACGCGCAGAATCTCAACGCCGCGATCGAAACCATCCGCAAGGGCCGCACCGCCGACTCAGCATCCGCCGAGCAGGGCTATGACGCGCTCAAGAAATACGCCCGCGACCTGACCGAGGCGGCGCGCGAAGGCAAGCTCGACCCGGTCATCGGCCGCGACGAGGAAATCCGCCGCACCATCCAAGTTCTCTCGCGCCGCACCAAGAACAACCCGGTGCTGATCGGCGAGCCCGGCGTGGGCAAGACCGCGATCGTCGAAGGCCTGGCGTTGCGCATCGTCCAAGGCGACGTGCCCGAAAGCCTGAAGGAAAAGCGCCTGCTGGCGCTCGATCTGGGATCGCTGATCGCCGGCGCCAAGTTCCGCGGCGAATTCGAGGAACGCTTGAAGGCCGTGCTGGCCGAGATCACGGCCTCGGCGGGCGAGATCATCGTCTTCATCGACGAGCTGCACACGCTGGTCGGCGCCGGCAAGGCCGAAGGCGCGATGGACGCCTCCAACATGCTGAAGCCCGCCTTGGCGCGCGGCGAACTTCACTGCGTCGGCGCCACCACGCTCGACGAATACCGCAAGCATATCGAAAAAGACGCCGCGCTGGCGCGGCGCTTCCAGCCGGTTTTCGTCAACGAGCCTTCGGTCGAGGACACCGTCTCGATCCTGCGCGGCATCAAGGAGAAATACGAACTCCATCACGGCGTGCGCGTCACCGACGCCGCCATCGTCGCGGCCGCCAATCTCTCGAACCGCTACATCACCGACCGCTTCCTGCCCGACAAGGCGATCGATCTGATGGACGAGGCCGCCTCGCGCCTGCGCATGGAGGCCGAATCCAAGCCCGAGGCGATCGACGAATTGGACCGCCGCATCCTCCAACTCAAGATCGAGCGCGAGGCCTTGAAAAAGGAAAAGGACGCCGCCTCCAAGGAGCGCCTCAAGAAACTCGAAGCCGAGTTGAAGGATCTGGAAAAGCAATCGGCGGATTTGACCGCCCGCTGGCGCGCGGAAAAGGACAAGATGGCCGGGGCGCAGAAGCTCAAGGAACAGCTCGACCGCGCCCGGAGCGAACTGGAGCAGGCGCAGCGCAAGGGCGATTTCACCCGCGCCGGCGAGCTGACCTACGCCACCATCCCCGAGCTCGAAAAGAAGCTGAAATCGGCCGAGGCCGAAAGCGGCCAACGCATGATCGAGGAAGCGGTCACCGCCCAGCACATCGCATCGGTGGTGTCGCGCTGGACCGGCATCCCGGTCGACCGGATGCTCGAAGGCCAGCGCGAGAAATTGCTGCGCATGGAAAAGGAACTGGGCCGGCGCGTCGTCGGCCAGGACGAGGCCGTGGTCGCCGTTTCGAACGCCATCCGCCGCGCGCGCGCGGGCCTGCAAGACCCCAACCGGCCGATAGGATCTTTCCTGTTCCTGGGCCCGACCGGCGTCGGCAAGACCGAACTCGCCAAGGCGCTGGCCGAATTCCTGTTCGACGACGAGCAGGCCATGCTGCGCATCGACATGTCGGAATACATGGAAAAGCACGCGGTCGCGCGGCTCATCGGCGCGCCGCCGGGCTATGTCGGCTACGAGGAAGGCGGCGGGTTGACCGAAGCGGTGCGCCGCCGGCCCTATCAGGTGATCCTGTTCGACGAGATCGAAAAGGCGCATCCCGACGTCTTCAACGTGCTGCTCCAGGTGCTGGACGACGGCCGCCTGACCGACGGCCAGGGCCGCACGGTCGATTTCCGCAACGCGCTCATCATCCTCACGTCCAATCTCGGCAGCGAGTACCTCGCCAATCTGCCCGACGGCCAGGAAACCTCATCGGTGCGCGCCCAGGTGATGGAATCGGTGCGCGCGGCCTTCCGCCCCGAGTTCCTGAACCGGCTCGACGAGATATTGCTGTTCCGGCGGCTCTCCCGCGCCGACATGGAAGGCATCGTCACGATCCAGTTGAAGCATCTGGAAAATCTTCTGGCCGAGCGCAAGATTTCGATCGAGCTCGATCCCAAGGCGCGGGCCTGGCTGGCGCAAGCGGGCTACGACCCGGTCTATGGCGCCAGGCCGCTGAAGCGCGTCATCCAGCGCGAGCTGCAAAACCCCTTGGCCGAAAAGATCCTCAAGGGCGAGATCGCCGAGGGCGAGACCGTGAAGGTCACCGCCACCGGCGAGGACAAACTCGCGATTTCGGCGGCCAGGGGCGCCAAGGGCAAGGCGCCCTCCAAGGCGGCGGAGTAAGGGCGGCTATCGACTCACACGATCCGCCAGAAGCTGAGCATGGCTTCAACCACTGATATCTCCCCGGCTTGAGGCTGGCATGGCGTTCCGCGCTCAATCGGGTTCTCGCGGTAAAAATTGTAGATGAACCTCAGCGCGCGTTTTTCGGCGTCGGTTAATTTGGCCGTTCCGGGTTCGGTGCTTGTCCGATGGCGGTGATCCAAGGCCAGAAGTATTTGGAGAATATCCGGGGGCAAGGGTGCAACCGAATAAATGCGGCACGGAACGCCATCCGAATCCGCTAGGCCCGTGGTCCGGTCGAATTCAAACGTCACGTCATTCATGAAAAGCCGTTGAGCGCCGATGGTCGTTTCACCGATCGTCCTTGCTTGGCACAGCAGGCTGGCGCCGGTCGAGCTCTGTCCAAGGAAGATATCGCCAGCCTCTATGTTTCGGATCAAGGCTTCACGATCGGACATGTCTTTTGTTCCATGCTCAAATCGGGTTCGCGGGGTAATACTTGTCAATGTAGAGAATGGCGTCTATTTCGGCCTGGCTTAATTTGTTCCGTTCCGGGTCGGTGCTCGTTCGATATCGGTGATCCAAGCCCAGGAATACGGTATGGATCTCGGGCGGAAGCGGCGCGACCGAATCGATTCTCCCTGGACCGCCGTAAGGGCCTTTCTCGAGGCCGGTCGTCCGGTCAAATTCAAGATCCTCTTGTGTGGTAATCCTTCGCGCCTGAATGGCCATGTCGCTGACCGCGGTCGTTAGACAAATCATGCTCGCGCCGTTGGGGCATGTCGCATGGAAAAAATCTCCTACGCCTATATTTCGGATCAGCGCTTCACGGTCGGGCATGAGTTCCTCCCAGTTACTTATTCTTCAAGAGAAAGTATTTCAGAGTATCTATTTGTATCGAAGGTGGTTGATTCTGAACGCCTGCCCTTTTGACGGCGCAATCCCAGCATAGGATTTTTCCTCCCATCCGAAACATTCCGGTAGTCCCATAACTGCCGCCGCTTTGGCAATCGCCTTGGCATTTTAAGTCTCCCGCCGCTGCAACTTGAACATCGGGTCCGCCGCTCGTCCATTGGCCGCCATCCGGATTTCCCGCCGGCACGCGGGGCTCGTCTTCCCAGGCGTCGCCGTATTTCCGTAAGGCTGCGCGGGCAAGCTTGGCCATGCCTTCCGGCGCGATCTCCGGAAATCCGAGCAGCACGGCGTGAATGCAAGCGCGTGCAGCCTCGCCCTCTGCCAGCAATTCCGCCACGCGGGCCAAGCCGCAGGCCCAGCGCTCGATAACCCGGTCTGGCACCGGTCCGTAGGCCAGGCGAAGCGCCTGCGCTATGTCTTCGGGCGGGCGCAAACGGTAAATCCGCTGTCCCTCCGCATCGCGGACCACCTTGGCGAGGATCGCCGGCCCCAAGGCCAAGCCGTCCTCGTCGCAGGTAAGCCCCGGATTCCCGCGATTGGCGAGGCTGTAGGTTTGTATGAATGGCCCACCCATATAAAACTCCCTTGAACGTAATATACGTACATTGTGTTCCTGTTATGTTCTAATATCAAGCAACGAAGGAAAGAGCGCGACCCCGCTTCTGGCACGGCACTTGCTCATCCTCGGTATATCCAATCCAAGGAGGTCCGACATGAATCGTGCGGAATTGACCGAGAAAATCGCCGGAATCGTGCGCAAGCAGGGGCTCAAATGGCGCGAGATATCCGCCAAGATCGGCCCCGGCTCGCCGATTTATTACACCGCCGCGCTCCACGGCCAGATGAAGCTCTCGAAGCCCGAGGCGGAATCCGCCAGCAAAGTTCTGGGTCTCGATGCCGACGAGATCCTGCTGTTGCAGGACATCCCCTATCGCGGCTCGCTGCCCACCGCGATCCCGACCGACCCGCTGATCTACCGCTTCTACGAGTTGGTCCAGGTCTACGGCACCACCTGGAAATCGCTCATCCAGGAGGAATTCGGCGACGGCATCATGAGCGCGATCGATTTCGACATGAAGCTCGAACGCCAGCCCGATCCGAAGGGCGACCGCGTGCGCGTTTCCATGACCGGGAAATTCCTGCCTTATAAGCAGTATTAGGAAAGCTCGCCCGCCCAGTCGTGGGTTTCGGCCACTTCTTTGAGCTTTTGCAGGAACGAGGCCGCATAGGCGCCGTCGACCGCGCGGTGGTCGAAGCTCTGGCCCAGCACCGCGATCGGCCGCGCCTCGATCTTGTCGGCCCCCTTGCCCTCGATCACCACCGGCTTCTTGCGCACCGCGTCGAAGGACAAAACCGCCACTTGCGGCGCGTTGATCACCGGCATGGTGAAGAGCGTGCCGAAACTGCCGTTGTTGGTGATGGTGTAGGTGCCGCCCGAAATGTCGGCGGGGGTCAGTTTCCCCGTCCGCGCCTTTTCCACCTGGCGCGCGATCGCCTTGGCCAATCCGCCGGCGTTCATGTCGTCGGCATGCAGCACCACCGGCACCACCAAGCCGTCACGGCCGAGATCGGTGGCGAATCCTAGATGCACGGCGCCATGCAGGATCAGCCGTTCGACGTCGAAACTGGCGTTGAGGCGCGGGAAATCCTTGAGCGCCAGGCAAACCGCGCGGGCAACGAAGGGCAGGTAAGTGAGCGCGATGCCGTGGCGCTGGGCGAAGCCGTCCTTGGCCTTCTGGCGCGCCGCCGCGATGGCCGAGAAATCCACCTCCATTGCCTGGAAGGCGTGCGGGATGGTCCGCCACGCCTCGGCCAAATGGGTCGCGGTCAAGGCGCGGATATGGTTCAAGGGCTCGATGCTGTCGCCCGGGCGCAAAACCACCGGCGCGCGCGGCGCTGCCCGTTCCACCCGCGCCGGCGCGGCCTTGATGTCGGAGGCGGCAATCCGCCAGCCGCCGCGTTGCCGCACCGATTGCACGATCGCGGCCAGATCGGCGCCCGATTCCTTGATCAGGCGGCGGGCGAGCGGCGTCACCTTGAGCCCGTCGAGCGACACCGCCGGCAGCGCGAAGCTGATGGGCGTGCGCACCTCCTCATAGGGACTCATGACAAAGGGCGCGGCCTTGGACGATGGGGCCGGAGCTTGAATCGATGCTTTGGGTGCGGGCGCGATAGAGCGTGGCGCTTCCCCCTTGGCTGCCGGTGCCTTAACGGGCGCGGCAACGGGTTTCGCTCCCGGCTCGCCCAGCACGGCCACCACCGTGCCGACCGGAACGGTCTGCCCGGCGGCGACGCGGATTTCGTTGAGCACGCCGCTTTCGGTCGCCTGCACCTCCATCGACACCTTGTCGGTCTCGATCAGGAACAGATTGTCGCCGGCCGCGACCTTGTCGCCCACCGATTTGAACCAGGAGGCGACCTTGCCCTCGGCGACGGTTTCGCCCAATTGCGGCATGATGACGTTCATCGCGCGATCGGGTCCTTACCAACTCACCGAAATGTACTGGGTTTCGAGGAATTCCATCATGCCCTCATGCGCGCCTTCGCGGCCGATGCCCGACTGCTTGGCGCCGCCGAAGGGCGCCGCCGGGTCGCTGGCGACGCCGCGGTTCAAGCCGATCATGCCGGCCTCGAGCCGCTCGGAGATGCGCAAGCCCTTCGCCATGTCCTTGGTGTAGACGTAGGAAATCAGGCCGAATTCGGTGTCGTTGGCCTTGCGGATCGCCTCGTCCTCGTCGCGGAATTTCTGGATCGGCGCCACCGGGCCGAAAATCTCCTCTTTCATGCATTGCGCGCCGTCGGGCACGTTAACCAGCACGGTCGGCGGATAGAAATAGCCGGTGCGGTTGAGCTTGACGCCGCCGAGCACCGCCTTGGCGCCCTTGTTGAGCGCGTCCTCGACCAGGCTCACCACCTTGTCGCGGCCCTCGGCGTTCACCAGCGGCCCCACCGCCACGCCTTCTTCCAGGCCGTTGCCGACCTTCAGCGCCTTCATCTTGGCGGAAAATTTGTCGACGAAGGCGTCATGCACCTTCTCGTGGACGTAGAAGCGGTTGGCGGCGGTGCAAGCCTCGCCCATGTTGCGCATCTTGGCGATCATGGCGCCGTCCACCGCGGCGTCGATGTCGGCGTCCTCGCAGACGATGAAGGGCGCGTTGCCGCCCAGCTCCATCGCCGGCCGCACCACCATGTCGGCGGCCTCGTGCAAGAGCTTGCGCCCGACCGCGGTCGAGCCGGTGAAGGAGATGACGCGCACCCGCGGGTCCTTGAGCATCGCCGCCACCACCGCGCCCGATTTGCGCGAGGGCAGGATGTTGACCACCCCCGGCGGCACGCCCGCCTCTTGGAACAGCTCGGCCAGCGCCAGCATGGTGAGCGGCGTTTCCGAGGCCGGTTTGAGAACGACGGTGCAACCGGCGGCGAGCGCGGGCGCGATCTTGCGCGTGCCCATGGCGGCGGGGAAATTCCACGGCGTCACCAGCACGGCGATGCCGGCGGGCTTGTGCTGGACCAAAATCCGCGCGCCGGTCGAAGGCGCGCGCGAGACGTCGCCGATGTTGCGCGGCGCTTCCTCGGCGTACCAGCGGAAGAACTCGGCGGCGTAAGTCGCCTCGGCGCGGCTGTCGACCAGCGCCTTGCCGTTTTCCAGCGTCATCAGCCGGGCGAAGAATTCCTTGCGCGCGGTGAAGAGCTCGAAGCATTTGCGCAAGACCTCGCCGCGCTCGCGCGGACTCTTGGCGCCCCAGGCGGGAAAGGCCTTGGCCGCCGCCTCGATCGCGGCTTTGGCGTCGTCCACGGTGCCGTCGGCCACGCTGCACAGCGCCTGCTCGGTCGCGGGGTTGATCACCGGGAAGGTTCCCCCGCCCGAAGCGGCGCGGAACTTGCCGTCAATGTAAAGCCCGGTCGGCACTTCGATGTCGGGCGCGTCCTTGAGCTTGATCTTTCCGGTCGTCATGCAATCACCCGTTGAGGCAGCGGCGGATCTTGTCGGCGATGCGCGGCGCCGAGGGCAGCGCCAGATCCTCGAGATTATCCGCCGCCGGCAGCGGAATATGCGGCGTGGTGATGCGCACCACCGGCCCGTCGAGGTCGTAAAACGCCTCGTCGGCGGCGATCGAGGCGAGCTCCGCGCCCCAGCCGCACAGCCGCGGATTCTCCTCGACCGTGAACAGGCGCCCGGTGCGCGCAACCGAGCCGAGGATGGTCTGCAAATCCAACGGCACCAGCGAGCGCAAATCGATCACCTCGACCTCGATGCCATGTTCCTTGGACAGGGTCTCGGCGGCCTGGAGCGCGCGCGGCACCATCAAGGCGAGCGCCAGCACGGTCGCGTCCTTGCCGGGGCGCAGGATCTTGGCGGTGCCGAGTTTGTCCACGATCTCGCCGTCCGGCACCTCGCCCTTGGCGGCGTAAAGCGATTTGTGCTCGAAGAAGATCACCGGGTCGGGGTCCCGGACCGCCGCCGCCATCAACCCGATCACGTCCACCGGGCTCGACGGCGCCACCACCTTCAAGCCCGGGATCATCATCGCCCAGTTCTCGACGCTCTGGCTGTGCTGCGCGCCGAAACGCGTGCCGCCGCCGTTGCCGGTGCGCACCACCAAGGGGCATTTGAGCTGGCCGTTGCTCATATAGCGCGATTTGGGGAACTCGTTGGCGATGTAGTCGAAGCACACGGCGAGGAAATCCGAGAACATGATCTCGGCGATGGGCTTCAAGCCGGTCATGGCTGCGCCCATGGCCGCGCCCAATATCGCCTGCTCGGAAATCGGCGTGTCGCGCACCCGCTTGGGCCCGAATTTCTCTAAGAGGCCCACCGTCGCCTTGAACACGCCGCCGGCGCTGGCCACGTCCTCGCCCAGGAACACCACGTCGGGGTCGCGCTCCATTTCCTGCGCAATTCCACGAGCTACGGCATCCCGATAAGTCAGTTCCGCCATGCCCAGCCTCCATCGGCGTAGACGTCGGCGGTAAGGATCGATTCGGGCGGCGGCGGCGCGGCCTTGCAGGCCTCGGTCGCGGCCTCGAGCTTGCGCTTCGATTCGTCCTCGATGCGCTTGATCTGGGCTTCGCCGATGCCGAACTCGGCGAGGCGCCGGCGGTAGAGCTTGAGCGGGTCGCGCGCCTTCCATTTATCCAGCTCGCCCTTGGGCCGGTAGGTGGCCGGGTCGGCGCGGCTGTGGCCGCTATAGCGGTAGGTCATGCATTCGATCAGCGAGGGTCCGCCGCCCGCCCGCGCCTTGGCGAAGGCGGTCAGCGCGGCGCGATAGACCGCGTCGGCGTCGTTGCCGTCGACCACGATCCGCTCCAAGCCGTAGGCCACGGCGCGGTCGGCCGCCGGATGCCGAATCTCAGCCGGGATCACGTCCTTGATCGAGGTGTATTCCATGTAGAGGTTGTTCTCGCACACGAACACCACCGGCAGTTTCCACACCGCGGCGAAATTCACCGCCTCGTGGAAGGCGCCGATATTGGTGGTGCCGTCGCCGAAGAAGCAGACCGAGACGTCCTTCTGCCCCTTGTATTGCGCGCGCCAGGCGGCGCCGCAGGCGATCGGCAGATGCGCGCCGATGATGGCGTAGGAGCCCATCACGCCGTGCTCGACCGAGGTCAAATGCATCGAGCCGCCCTTGCCGCGCATCAGTCCGTTGTCGCGCTGCATCAGCTCGCCCAGCACCTTTTCCATCGGCACGCCGCGCGCGAGGGTGTGCGCATGACCCCGATAGGTGCAGAAGCTGAGATCGCCTTTTTCCATGGCGACGGCGAAGCCCGCGGCCACCGCCTCCTGCCCGAGCGACAGATGGCTGGTGCCCTTGACCAGGCCTTGCAGGAACAGGTCGTAGGCGCGCTGTTCGCAGTCGCGGATTTCGACCTGGAGGCGGTAGAGCTCGAGGCGTTTCGCCTCGTCGAGCGCGTCGTTGCGCAGCTTGGCTTCGGGCTTCGATTGCGGATTGGTCTTCAAGGCGGGTACGGGCTCCCCGGGGGCGATTGGGCCTAGCGCCCAAACGGGCCGCCGGGCGGTGCGGAAATCCGGCTAAACATGCGTCCGCGCCCGGGCTCGAGTCAACGGCGCGCGCTTTGCGCCGGGCCGGCCCAAAATGCGGGCGGGGAAGGAGAAAGCGGGCTGAAGCACCAGCAGTTGCTGACCGCATGTGGGCACAGTGGGACGGCGCTCATGCCGCCGCCGCTGTCGCGCATCTCCAGCCGGACTCGGTCGGCTTCTCGCCGCCTTCAACCGGCGCTGACGCGGCGCCCCGGCCCAAGCGCCGTTCATCGAGCTTTCCCGCGGCCTTGCGGGCATTCCGGACGCCGGAAGGGGCCTGTCTTAACCTTGACACTCCGCTTCCCTGCCGCGATGCTGAAGCCCTCGGAAACATCGCGCACCGCCCAATGGCGGCAAGCTTAGGAATTTCCCGGCCCGGTCGGGTTGCGCGACCCCGGGGGTTGATCGGGCGGGCGGAGGTTGGGGTGAGTACGGACGGCAGACCCGCGCGGCAGGGGCTTTACGACCCGGCCAACGAGCACGACGCCTGCGGCGTCGGCTTCGTCGCGCAGATCAAGAACCGCAAAAGCCACGCCATCCTGGCCAATGGCATCCGCATTCTCAACAACCTCGCGCATCGCGGCGCGGTGGGCGCCGATCCGCTCGCCGGCGACGGCGCCGGCATCCTGATCCAGCTTCCCGACAAGCTGTTCCGTGAGGAAACCAAGCTTCTGGGATTCGAGTTGCCCGCGCCCGGGCATTACGGGGTGGGCATGGTGTTCCTGCCGCGCCACGACGGCACCCGCCGCCTGTGCGAGGACACCATCGCGCGCCTGATCGCGGCCGAGGGCCAGAAGCTCTTGGGCTGGCGCGACGTGCCGGTGGACAGTTCGGTCCTAGGCGAGAGCATCAAGCCGATCGAGCCGGTGATCCGGCAGTTCTTCATCGCGCGCGGGGCCAATTGCGCCGACGCCGACGCCTTCGAGCGCAAGCTCTACGTCATCCGCAAGCAGTCGCATGTCGAGCTGCGCGCCAAGAAGCCGCCCGAGATCAACGCCTTCTACATCACCTGCATCTCGGGCCGCACCGTCATCTACAAGGGCATGGTGATCGCCGAGCGCCTGGCGCTCTACTACAAGGACCTCAAGGACGAGCGCACCGAATCGGCCTTGGCGCTGGTCCATGCGCGCTTCTCGACCAACACCTTCCCGTCCTGGGAGCTGGCGCATCCCTTCCGCTATCTCGCCCATAACGGCGAGATCAACACGCTCAAGGGCAACATCAACTGGATGATGGCGCGGCGCCATTCCATGACCTCCAAGCTCCTGGGCGATGACCTGGCGAAGCTCTGGCCGCTGATTGGCGACGGGAACTCCGACTCGGCGACGCTCGACAATTGCCTCGAACTGCTGATCGCCGGGGGGTATCCGCTCACCCACGCGCTGATGATGCTCATACCCGAGGCCTGGGCCGACAATCCGCTGATGGATAAGGACCGCCGCGCCTTCTACGAATATCACGCGGCGCTGATGGAACCCTGGGACGGCCCGGCGGCCTTGGCCTTCACCGACGGCCGCCAGATCGGCGCCACGCTCGACCGCAACGGCTTGCGCCCGGCGCGCTTCTTCGTCACCGCCGACGATCTGGTGGTGATGGCGTCGGAGGCCGGCGTCCTCGACGTGCCGGAGGAACGCATCATCCGCAAATGGCGGCTCGAGCCCGGCAAGATGCTGCTGGTCGATCTCGAGAAGGGCAAGATCATCGACGACGCCGAGCTCAAATCCGAGATCGCGCGCGCCAAGCCCTATCAGAAATGGCTCGACCAGACCCAGATCAGGCTCGACGCGCTGCCGGCCGAGGTGGCGCCGCTGCCGCCGCCGCATCCGGTGCTGCTCGACCGCCAGCAGGCCTTCGGCTACACCCAGGAGGACATCAAGTTCTTCCTCAAGCCGATGGCGCTGACCGGCCAGGATTCGGTCGGCTCGATGGGCCGCGACACGCCGCTGGCCGTGCTCTCCGACCGGCCGAAGATGCTGGCCGATTATTTCCAGCAGCGCTTCGCCCAGGTGACCAACCCGCCGATTGATTCGATCCGCGAGGAGTTGGTCATGTCCTTGGTCTCGCTGGTCGGCCCGCGGCCGAACCTGTTGGATTTGGAAACCGGCGGCAAGCATATCCGCCTGGAACTGCACCAGCCGGTCCTGACCAACACCGATCTCGAGAAGATCAACCGCATCGAGGACAACACCTCCGGCGCCTTCAAGAGCTTCCTCCTGTCGATCTGCTATCCCGCGGTCGATGGCGCGGCCGGCATGGAGGCGGCGCTCGCCCGCATCTGCGAGAACGCCAAGCAGGCGGTGCTGGGGGGATGCAACATCATCGTGCTGTCCGACCGCGGCGTCGACGCCGAGCACATCGCCGTGCCCGCGCTGTTGGCGGTGGCGGCGGTGCACCATCACCTGATCCGCGACGGCTTGCGCACCGAGGTGGGGCTGGTGGTGGAGACCGGCGAGGCGCGCCAGCTGCACGATTTCTGCCTGCTGGCGAGCTACGGCGCCGAGGCCATCAACCCCTATCTCGCGCTCGATTCGATCTCGGCCCTGAAGCACGAGCTCGGCAGCGCGCTCACCACCGAGGCGGACGCGCACAAGCACTACATCAAGGCGATCGCCAAGGGCATCCTCAAGGTCATGTCCAAGATGGGCATCTGCACCTTCCAGTCCTATTGCGGCGCGCAGATCTTCGACGCGGTGGGCCTCAACAGCGATTTCCTCGACAAGTATTTCACCGGCACGGTTTCGCCGGTCGAGGGCATCGGCTTGAAGGAGATCGCCGAGGAGACGGTGCGCCGCCACCGCCTGGCCTTCGGCGATTCGCCGCTCTACCAGAACGCGCTCGATCCCGGCGGCGAGATTCTCTACCGCGTGCGCGGCGAGCGCCATGTCTGGACCCCGGAAACCGTCGGCCTCTTGCAGCACGCGGTCCGCGGCGCCAACTACCGCCAATACCAGGCCTATGCCCGCCACGCCGGCGACCAGGAGGACGGGCTGGTGTCGCTGCGCGGGCTCCTCGATTTCAACGTCAACGGTTCGGCGGTCCCGCTCGAGGAGGTCGAGCCCGCCGCCGCCATCATGAAGCGGTTCTCGACCGGCGCCATGTCCTTCGGCTCGATCTCGTGGGAGGCGCATACCACCCTCGCCATCGCCATGAACCGCATCGGCGGCCGTTCCAACACCGGCGAGGGCGGCGAGGATCCGCGGCGCTACAAGCCGCTCGACAACGGCGATTCCATGCGCTCTTCCATCAAGCAGGTCGCCTCGGGGCGCTTCGGCGTCAACGCGGAATATCTCGTCAACGGCGACGTGCTCCAGATCAAGATGGCGCAAGGCGCCAAGCCGGGCGAAGGCGGCCAGCTGCCGGGCCACAAGGTCGATGACTGGATCGCGCGCACGCGCCATACGCTGCCCGGCATCGGCCTCATCTCGCCGCCGCCGCACCACGACATCTACTCGATCGAGGATCTGGCGCAGCTCATCCACGACCTGAAGAACGTCAATCCCAAGGCCTGGATTTCGGTGAAGCTGGTGGCCGAGATCGGCGTCGGCACCATCGCCGCCGGCGTCGCCAAGGCCTATGCCGACCACGTCACCATATCCGGCCAGGAAGGCGGCACCGGCGCCAGCCCCTTGACCTCCATCCAGCACGCCGGCGACCCCTGGGAAATCGGCCTGGCCGAAACCCACCAGACGCTGGTGCTGAACGGCTTGCGCGGACGCATCGCGGTCCAGGTCGATGGCGGCTTGCGCACCGGCCGCGACGTGGTGGTGGGCGCGCTGCTGGGCGCCGACGAATTCGGCTTCGCGACGGCGGCGCTCATCGCCGAGGGCTGCGTGATGATGCGCAAATGCCATCTCAACACCTGTCCGGTCGGCGTCGCCACCCAGGACAAGGAGTTGCGCAAGCGCTTCACCGGCAAGCCCGAGGACGTCATCACCTATTTCCGCTTCGTCGCCGAAGAGACGCGCGAGCTCATGGCCAAGCTCGGCTTCCGGACCTTCAACGAGATGATCGGCCGCACCGACAAGCTGGTGATGCGCCGCGGCTCCAACCATCCCAAGGCGGGGCAGATCAGGCTCGACCGCATTCTGCACCGGCCCAAGGTGCCGCCCGGCACCAAGACCTTCCGCTGCGAGGATCAGAACCACCGGCTGGAAAAGGCGCTCGACCACCAGCTCATCGCCAAGGCGCAGCCGGCGCTGGAAAAGGGCAAGCGCGTCAAGATCGAGATGGATGTCCGCAACGTCAACCGCACCGTAGGATCCATGCTGTCGGGGGAGGTGGCGCGGCGTTACGGCGACGCCGGCCTGCCCGACGCCACCATCGACGTGCGCTTCAAGGGCACGGGCGGGCAGACCTTCGGCGGATTCCTGGCAAGAGGCGTCGCCTTCACCCTCGAGGGCGCGGCCAACGACTATGTCGGCAAGGGCCTGTCGGGCGGGCGGCTGGTGATCTATCCTCCGGCCAAGAGCAAGCTCCAGCGCGAGCACAGCATCATCGTCGGCAACACCGTGCTTTACGGCGCGGTTTCGGGCGAATGTTATTTCAGCGGCGTCGCCGGCGAGCGCTTCGCGGTCAGGAATTCGGGCGCGGTCGCGGTGGTCGAGGGCGCGGGCGCGCATGCCTGCGAATACATGACCGGCGGCATCGTCGCGGTGCTGGGCGAGGCCGGGCGGAATTTCGCCGCCGGCATGAGCGGCGGCGTCGCTTACGTCTACGACGAACGCGGCGATTTCGCCGCGCGCTGCAACACCGACATGGTCGCGCTTGAGCCACTCTCCGGCGAGGACGGGCCGGTCGACGCCGACCAGCCGATCGAATTCGCCTACAGCCTGCGCGAGAACGACGTCAAGCTGCTGCGCCGGCTGATCGAGCGCCACGCCCGGCTGACCCAAAGCCCGCGCGCCCGCGCCATCCTGGAATCCTGGGGCACGTCCCGTGCCCGCTTCGTCAAGGTGATGCCGGTCGAATACCGCCGCGCGCTCGAAAAGATGGACAAGGCGGCCGGCAGCGCGGGCGCGAAACGGAACGTCGCGGTGGGCGCCTAGACTCGATGGGCAAGCCGACCGGGTTCCTGGAGTTCGGGCGCCACGACCGCGACTACGCGCCGGTCGAGGAGCGCGTCAAGCATTGGCGCGAATTCACCGAGCCGCTGCCGGCCGAGGAATTGAAGCGCCAGGGCGGGCGCTGCATGGATTGCGGCACGCCCTATTGCCATCCCGCCTGCCCGGTCAACAACGTCATTCCGGATTGGAACGATCTGGTGTTCGAGGGCGATTTCCGCACCGCGCTCGACGTGCTGCACTCGACTAACAATTTTCCCGACGTCACCGGCCGCATCTGCCCAGCGCCCTGCGAGGCCGCCTGCACCCTCAACCTGATCGAGGAGCCGGTGACCATCAAGACCATCGAGCACGCCATCGTCGAGCGCGGCTGGGACAACGGCTGGATCGAGCCCCGGCCGGCCAAGCACCGCACCGGCAAGCGCGTCGCCGTGGTCGGCTCCGGCCCCGCCGGGCTGGCCTGCGCCCAGCAATTGGCGCGCGCCGGGCACGAGGTTTCGGTCTACGAAAAATCGCCGCGCATCGGCGGGCTGTTGCGCTACGGCATCCCCGATTTCAAGATGGAGAAGCACGTCATCGACCGCCGCGTGGCGCAGATGCTGGCCGAGGGCGTGACCTTCCACGTCAATTCCCATGTCGGCCGCAACGTGCCCCCCGAGAAACTGATGAAACGCTACGACGCCGTGGTGCTGGCGATCGGGGCGGAACAGCCGCGCGACCTGAACGTCCCGGGCCGCGACTTGAAGGGCATCCACTTCGCCATGGAATTCCTGCCGCAGCAGAACCGCCGCGTCGCCGGCGACAAGGTCGAGGGCGCGGATATCCTGGCGGGCGGCCTGGACGTGCTGGTGATCGGCGGCGGCGATACCGGCTCGGACTGCATCGGCACCTCGATCCGCCAGGGCGCGCGCTCCGTCACCCAGATCGAAATCCTGCCGCAGCCGCCCGAGCAGGAGGACAAGCTCATGACCTGGCCCGATTGGCCGATGAAGCTCCGCACCTCGTCCTCGCAGGAGGAAGGGGTCGAGCGCGACTGGTCGGTGGCGACCAAGGCCTTTTCGGGCCGCGACGGGCATGTCGCCGGCCTCGATGCGGTGCGCGTCGAATGGCAGACCGGCGCCGACGGCAAGATGCAGATGATCGAGCAGCCGGACAGCCGCTTCACCGTCAAGGCCGATCTGGTGCTGCTCGCCATGGGCTTCCTCGCGCCGGTGAAGCCGGGCGCGGTCGAATCACTCGGCCTGGAGTTGGACGGGCGCGGCAACCTCAATGCCAATGACCGGGATTACCGCGGCAGCGTCGACAAGGTGTTCGCTTGCGGCGACGCGCGGCGCGGCCAGTCGCTGGTGGTGTGGGCGATCCGCGAGGGCCGCCAATGCGCCCGCGGCGTCGACGAATTCCTCATGGGCAAGTCGGAACTGCCGCGCTAGCCATTGAAAAATCGCGCCCGCCCGGCTATTTTGTAAGCATGCTTATGAATTACCGCGTTTTGGCGCGTCAAACCGGGGCCTGGCTTGCGGTCCTGCTGCTCGTCGGCTGCAACGCCGGCCCCGATTTCACGCCGCCCCGTGATCCGGTGCAGACCGCCTATGATTCCACCGGCGCGCCCAAGCTCGCGCCGGTCGCGGGCGAAAGCGCGCAGAGCCTGGCGATCGGCCGGAAGATTTCGGGCGATTGGTGGAACCTCTACCATTCGCCCGCGCTCGACCGCTTGCTCCAGGACGCGATCGCGGGAAACAAGGACCTCGCGGCGGCGCGCGCCCATCTGGCGTCCGCGCTGGAAGCGGCCAATGCCGCGCGCGGCGGGCTTTATCCGCGCCTCGACGCGGCGGCTTCGGCGACGCGCGAGCGCATCAGCTACGCCGCCTTCGGCCTCAAGCAGCCGCCGGCGATCTTCAACGTGCTCTCGGTCGGGCCGACGGTGAGCTATTCGCTCGATCTGTTCGGCAAGAACCGCCGCCTGGTCGAGCAGCAGGAGGCGCTGGCCGAGCGCCAGCGCTACCAGCTCGACGCCGCCTATCTCGCGCTTTCCGGCAACGCCGTCAGCCAGGCGCTGACCATCGCGTCGCTCCAGGCCCAGCTCAAGGCGGTCAATGACATCATCGCCGAGGATAAGGATCTCCTGGCGCTGGTCGGAAAACAAATCGCGGCCGGCGCGGCCACCGACCTCGATCTCGAAAGCGCCCGGAGCCAGCTGGCCGCCGACCGCACCCAACTGCCGCCGCTGCAACAGCAAGCGAACGCCGCGCGCCATGCGCTCGCCATCCTGGTCGGCCAGGCGCCCTCTGATTTCGTAGCCCCCGATTTCACGCTCGATTCCCTGGTCTTGCCGAAGGAGCTGCCGGTCAGCCTGCCCTCGGCGCTGGTGCATCAGCGGCCCGATATCCTGTCGGCCGAATCCGAACTGCATGCCGCCTCGGCGGCGGTGGGCGTGGCGACATCCCAGCTTTATCCCGACATCGATCTCACCGCCGCGATCTCGCAGACCGCGCTCACCGCCGGAAACCTGTTCACCGCTGGCGGCAATGTGTGGAATTTCGGCGCCGGATTGACCGCGCCGCTGTTCCACGGCGGCGCGCTCCAGGCGCAGAAGCGCGAGGCCGAAGACGAGTTCATGGCATCCGCCGCGAATTACCAGCAAACCGTCCTGCAATCCTTCGCCCAGGTGGCCGACGTGCTCGACGCCCTGCAAAGCGACGCCGATCTCCTGGGCGCTCAACGCGAAGCACTCCAATCCGCCCAATCCTCGCTCGGCCTCACGCGCAAATCCTACGTCGCCGGCGATGGGACGCTTCTCCAGGTGCTCGACGCCGAACGCCTCGAGCGCCGCGCGCGGCTGGGTTATGTCCGCGCCCAGGCGCAGCGTTATATCGACACCGCGCAGCTCTTCCTCGCCATGGGCGGCGGCTGGTGGGACCAGCCCGGCCTCGGCTCCCCGGACAAGGAATCGGCTTCCGCCAAGCCGCCCGCGCCCTGAACGCCCGCCGCCCGCGCATCGCCCTTATGCGCCGGCAGGGGTGGAATTCCCCGCGTTCGGTGGGCACACTCGGGCCCAATGCGGCAGCAACGGGGTTCCAGCATGGCCGATACCATAAAAGTTCTGGGGATTTGCGGCTCCTTGCGCCAGGCCTCCTACAACCGCATGGCGCTCAAGGCGGCGGGGGAAAACTTGGCCCCGGGCATGACGCTCGAGGTCTTCGACAAACTGGCCGAGATCCCGCTCTATAACGAGGACGTGAAGGCCAAGGGCTTTCCGCCCGCGGCGGCCGAGCTGCGCGCCAGGATCAAGGCGGCGGACGCGCTGCTTTTCGTCACGCCGGAATACAATTTTTCCATGCCGGGCGTGATGAAGAACGCGATCGATTGGGCCTCGCGCCCGCCCGATCAGCCCTGCGACGGCAAGCCGGTGGCGATCATGGGCGCCAGCATGGGCATGACCGGCACCGCGCGCGCGCAATATCACCTGCGCCAGTCTTGCGTCTTCCTCAACATGTTCCCGGTCAACAAGCCCGAGGTGTTCATCGCCCAGGCGCAGAACAAGTTCGACGCGCAAGGCAAGCTCACCGACGAGACGACGCGCAAATTCATCGCCGATCTCATGACTGCACTCGCAGCCTGGACCAAAAGACTGAAGGGCTGAATCCCGGAAAACGAAACGAAAACCCCCGCTGCCGGGCGGGGGTTGAAATATCGCTTACGGAATCGCGTCCGGCGGCGGTTCGTCCGGCGGGCGCAGTTTCTTCGCCGGCGCCGGCGGCGGTTGCAGCTGCCGCGCGATCTCCTCTTCCTCCAGGAACACGCCAGCGGGGCCGGTGATCTGGAAGACGATGAAGCCCAGCTTCAGCAAATGCCGGGCGCGCTCGACCGCCGCGGCCTGGGATTTCTCGACCGCCTGGCTCCAAGTCCCCGATGGCGGGCGGCGCGTTTCCCAAAAGATGACCCAACGCTCGCCGGTGTCGTATTCCGGGGCGGCTTTGAACGAGGTGCGGTTGTAGGCCATGATCTCCGTCTCTATACGGTCTTAAGCGGCGATTTGCGGCGCGGGGCGGGGGGCGCGGCCTCGGCCGCCTTCTTGTCCGCCGCTTCCTTGGCGAGGCGCAAGCCCCGCAGGCGCGCGACTTTCACCGCCTCTTCCTGCCGTTCCTTGTCCCGGGCCTTCAGGACTTCCTCGCCCTTTTTCTTTTCCTTGCCCCACAAGGCTTGCGCGCGGCTCCGCGCCGCGGCGTCTCGTTCCGAATTTCCCATCAGCAATCTCCTTCCGATTCCGCATCCACCGCGCGCAAGGATTCCGTGCGGATCATGCGCAGCACCCGCGGGCGCAACACGCCCGGGTCGTATCCGGCGGCGTTGCACGCGGCCTGGAAATCCGCGCCGTTGCGGATGAACCAGCTGCGCGCATCCTGCCGTATCTGCTCGCGCTGGAGCAGGTTGGAAACCGTCGCCACGTCGTCCATCGCGTCGGCGAGCGCGCGGCTGATGACGGCGCACCACAACTGCCGCTCCGGGGACTCGTGGAGGACTTGCTCGCTCCGACCGATGTATTCAGCCGCGACGGCCTGCATCGCCGAACTCCAGGCTAGTAACCTTCGCGCTCCATGCGCTTGCGCATCGTCTTGCGGTGCCGCCGCACGGCCTCGGCCTTCTCGCGCACCCGGCGTTCGGACGGCTTTTCGTAGGTGCGCCGCCGCTTCATTTCGCGGAACACGCCTTCGCGCTGCATCTTCTTCTTCAGGACGCGCAGCGCCTGGCCGACGTCGTTATCCCTGACGATCACTTGCAATTCGGATCTCCTCGATTATCGCCGGCGCTTGAAAGGCCGGGTACCCATGGACGGCATGGCCTTCTCGTCCTTGTGCCGGAAATTGATGCGTCCCTTGGTGAGGTCGTAAGGCGTCAATTCGACGGTGACCCGGTCTCCCGCCAGCATGCGGATGCGGGCCTTGCGCATTTTTCCCGAGGCGTAGGCGAGGATCTCGTGCTCATTGTCGAGGCGGACGCGGAACCGCGTGTCGGGCAAAAGCTCGAGCACCGTGCCGTCGACCTCGATCAAGGCCTCTTTGGTCATTGCGAATCGAATCTCCAAGACAGGCGCAAGGGGCGTGGAAACGCCCCGCCGCGAAACTAGAACGGTATTGGCCCGGACCCGAAAGGTCCGGGAGCGTCATATCCCGGGCGAATCCGCCCGGGCCTCGTCGTTAGACGAGCTTCAGATTGGCCGCCGAGGTCTTGCCTTGCTGGCCTTGCTCGAGGTCGTAGCTGACCTTCTGGCCCTCGTTCAGGCTGGCGATGCCGGCGCGTTCGACCGCCGAAATATGGACGAAAACGTCCTTGCCGCCGCTTTCGGGCTGGATGAAACCGAAGCCCTTTTGGGCGTTGAACCACTTAACCGTGCCGATAGCCATTGCTTGAGATCTCCGAAAAAGCACCGTCCCGCACGATCGCGCGACGGATCAGTTGTCGATGGGAACGGGGTGCAGGATCGGATTCACCTGGGGGGTGTTACCCATGGGTGATCCAAAAGCAGGCCGGACCCGGCCAAAACTGTAGGGATAATCTAACGGATTATCCACCAAAGGGCAAGGATGGCCAAAACCGCTCGCCAGGCTGCCATGGCCGAACCTTGACCCGCTCGAACAGGCCGCCCGCCCCACGCCGCCGCGTTGCGCGAAATTCGAGTCGTGCGGCGGATGCGGGGGGAGACCGGATACATGGTGATGAGTCGAGGAATTACAACGGGTTTATTATTGGTTTTGGCCCGGTTAGGCCGCGACTTGCCGGTGATTTGGTGTATTATCCACGCCATTGGAGTGGTCCGATATCCGATCGGACAGTCCCTTTCCCCGCCGCAGCTTTTCACCGCCGCAAAGGAGAGTCGCATGAAACGCCTGCTCCTTGCCGCCGCGCAGGGTGATGCCGATGCCCAGTTCAATCTCGGCGTCATGTACGACAACCGCATCGACGATCACAGCAACGCCGTCCGTCCCACCGACGACAACGGCTATGACATCGACAGCAACCGCGCGGAAGCCATGAAGTGGCTGTTATGCGCGGCCGAGCAAGGGATGCCGCGCGCCCAGACCCGGCTGGCCGAGCTTTACGCCGAAGGGCCGGACGCGCCCCTCCACTACATCAAGGCGTGCCAGTGGTTCATCCTGGCGAAAACCAGCCTGCACGGCTTCCATTTCGAACGGGCGCAGGCCGGTTATGAACGGGTTTGCGCCCTGATGACGCCGGCCCAGATCGCGACGGCCGCCGCGCGCGCCAAGAGCTGGCAGCGCAAAGCGCGGCAAAGCGCGGCCCGGAAGGCGGCGAAAATCCTCGAGGACGCCGCCAATAAAACGCGGCGGCGCGGAGCCCATGCCCCGGCGTTGGCCGGCCGGACTTCGTGACGCCGCAACGCTTTCAAGGCTTCGCCATAGGATTTCTGCTGGCGGGGCTGCTGCTCCTGGTCACGATACCCTTGATCTTCCTCGGCCTGCGTCACTGATTGCCCCGCTCAACCGACGGACCTGACCTGTCATGGCCACCACGCGCAAAGGCGTAAAAAAACTCAAGCACTTCCAGCCGAGCGATTTCGGACACGCGGCGCATCAGGCGCAAGTTCCGCACGGCCACGCGCAAGACGGCGCCCGGCAGCAGAAAGAATTGTCGCAAGGCGGCGCGCGGTACGGCCGCTTCGCCGACCAGGCGCCGAAAGGCCCCCGCAAGGGCCAGTAATTCGGGCAAGACCTTGGCCGCGCGAGGGAAGTCCCGCCCTCGCCGTCAGGGTCCCGGGCCAAGCCTTCGCCGTGCCCATCCGCGTGCCGCCGCCGCAAACAGAAATGGTTTCAGGAAATCAGCCATGCGCATTCGCCATTCGATTCTGTGCCTGCTCGCCGCCGCCGCCGTTCTGGCGCTCTGCCCCGCGTCGCGGGCCGCACCCGCCGATCCATCGGCGTTGGTCACGTCGTTTGACGCGCAGATTCGCCAGGTTCTCGGAGACGCCAGCCTTTCGGTTCCCGAACGCCGGCAGCGTTTCCGCCGCATTCTCGACCGGCACGCCGACTTCCCGCGGATATCCTGTTTCGTCCTCGGCAATACTTGGCAGAAATCGAGCGAGGCTTTCCGGCGGGAATTCAGCCGCGTCTTCGAGGATTACGTCGTCCAGACGCTGATCGCCCGGCTCACCGGATACAGCGGCGATACGATGAATGTGACGGGCACGCGCGCCGAGGGCCAGCACAGCACCGTGGTCATGACGACCTTCGTTTATCCCAGCGGCACGCCGGCGGCGCGGGTCGATTGGCGGCTGCGTGACACGCCCGGCGGCTTCAAGATCGAGGATGTCAGCGATTCCGGCATCAGCCTGGCGCAAACCTATCGCGAGGAATTCGCGGCAGTGATCGCCCGTGACGGCGGGCAAATGACCGCGCTCATATCGGATATGCGCCAGAAGCTCGACCGGCAGGAAGCGAGTTATTCCGCCCCCGGCGCCGCAAGCACCGATGCCGGCGCCATGCGGGTCAGCGAATGCACGCCGTGAAGCGTCATCCGGCCGCTCCGCCCGCTTCTTGCGCGCTTTACCGCGGATACCCGTGACATGCGCGGCGCTGCATCGACGCTGCCGCCCGCGTTCTCGCTGCTGAGATCTGAGTTCAACGCGTTTCTGTTCGCGCCGATCGGCGAGGAAGGGAATAACACGCTCCTCACCGTGCTCTCGGCGCTCGCCCGGCTCGGCCTCGATCCCTGGCAGGAATCGGCCCGGCTGGCGCTCTTGTCGCGGGAAAAGGCGACGCAGAGCCTGGCGTCGATGATCGCGAATCTTCCGGACGGACGCTGGGCGCAATCGGAATCCTCCGCCATCGCATCGCGCCTGATCGCGCTGCTGCCGGAAAAAGGCGCATCATCGCCGCCGCGCCAGGCGGCCGCCGGCAAATATCGGAAGCATACCCGGATGGTGACGTATTTATTCGCCGCGCTTCTCGGCGGGGCGATGTTTTTCGCCGTAACCCATTGGCATCCGGCGGCCACGGTTGCCCCGGATACCGCGCCGGCATACACCGCAAGCGATCCGAGACAATAGGATTCGAACCCGGCCGAGGCCTCAACGCGGCGGCAATACCGGCAGGATGAGTTGCGAGGGGTGCGCCGCGTCGTGATAGAGCGTGTCGGTGCCGATCTTGTCGGGACGGTAGATGTGCGAGAACAGCCCGTCGGTCACCGGTGAATCGCCGCAGGCGAGGTCGAGCCGGATGCGGCTCTCTTTGCGGAAAACATGCGCGATCGGCTCCAGCGGAATCTCGATCTTATAGATCTTCCCCGGCACCAGCGGCTCCGCGCGCGCATGGGTGTAATAGGGCGCGAGCTCGGTGCTCCGCGCCGGATCGCGCTCGCCATGCGAGGCGCGCAACCAGCCCTTGGTGACGATGACCGAGCGCGGCTGTAGGCCCTCGGCGCGGGCTGAAGGGGCTTGCGGAAACTGCTCCGAAACCTTGATCAGGAAATCCATGTCAGCGCGGGTCGAGGAGGCAAACACCACCAGCTTGCCGTTGCCCGCGATCTCGAGATCGGCGGCGAGCGGCGCGCTCGCGAAGGTCAGCACCGCGCGCAGCGGATCGGGGCCGGCCGGGCCCATGGTCGCGACACCCAGCACCCATTTCGGATTGGGATAGGAATAGGAGGTCGCCCCCGCGCCCGTGCTCGGCGCTTCGGTCATCAGCGCGCCGTCATTGAGCGAGGAAACGCTGCCGCTGGGCCCGGCGGCTAGATAGAAGGAGCGGGGGCGGATGCCGGGCGGCGGCCAGGTGTCGAAGGAACGGGTTCCGGCGCCGCCTTTCAGCGCGTATTCGACGTTGGGCCGCGCATCATGGCCGGTCTTCTCGCCCTTCAGATAAGCGCCGTAGAAGGGCAGCAGGTATTTCTTGTGGAATTCGACATCGGCGAAATCCACCGCCGAGGAAAACGCCGTCGCCGTGCCGGTGATGGCGAGCTTCTTCGGGCCTTTCACCTTCTGCCAGCCGCGGATGTTGCCGTCGAGATGGAGATCCTGCTTGGCAAAGACGCCGATCGAGAACACCGGCACGGTGATCTTGTCGAGCTGCTCGACCGCGGAGCGCTCTTTCCAGTAATCGTCGCAGAACGGGTGGCGCTGCACGTCCAACAGCATGTCGTAGGCGAGCTGGCGCGGCTTGCCGCCGTTCGCCGGGTAGAGATTGGCGACGCGCGCGCTGGCGTTGAACCAATAGGGCAAGAAATTTCCCTCGATGCCGCCGGGATAGCCCATGTAGCGGTAGGGATCGTTCAAGCCGTCATAAAGCCCGAGGCAGGCCAGATGCGGCGGGTTCTGGATGCCCATGAACCATTGCAGCATCGCGTAATAGGACTGGCCGATGCCGCCCACCTTGCCGTTGCACCAGCTCTGCGCCGCGATCCATTCGATCACGTCATAAAGGTCGGTCTGCTCCTTGCGGTCGAGGAAGCGGAACTCGCCTTCGGAAATGCCGGTGCCGCGCACATCGGCATGGACATAGGCGTAGCCCTGGCCGACATACCAATCGATCGGCCCGGTCTCGCGCCACAGGAACGAGGGCTGCGCCGGCAATTCGTTGTTGTCGTAGCGGTAGGGCGAGGCGGCGAACAGCGCCGGGAATTTGCCGCCGCCCTCGGGCCGGTAAACCCGGACGCCGAGCTTGACGCCGTCGCGGGCGGTAACCAGCACGTCCTTGGTGTCGATCATCGGGCGGAATCCTCGCGGCGGGCTGGAGCGGGTGAAGGGAATCGAACCCTCGTCGTAAGCTTGGGAATCGAATTTGAGGGTTTTGATATCATTAGGATTTTTCGATTCTCGTAACTATTCCAGTTTCTTAGACGTTCCGAGCGATTCCAGAAAATTCCCAGAAATTCTAAACGAGTGTGCCAAATTGTGCCAAAAATCCGTCGTAAGCTCCTAAGCTTATATTTGGCAGAATCGTCGTGATCCACGAGAGCTTACGACGATGATATCCCAATGCGAACGTCGGGATGGCGATCGGGAGGCATTCGTACGAGTCCGCCAGACTCTTGAAAAACTTGTCGCCCTCGGTGCCTGCCGCTTTGTCTAAGTGGTCATGCCACTTCAACACGGTTCAACCGCATTGTACATTGGGATATCGTATGTTGCCCGAGTTTATTGCATCTCTCCTAGGCCAGAAAGCCATTTCCGGCACTTGGAGGGCGACAATAGTGAGGATCAAATGTACATCAGCAATTTGGTTATCAAGAATTTTCGCGCCATAGAGGATATTCAATTCGATCTGGTTCCGAGAATAAATGTCATCGTCGGCCCGAACCCTATGCGCTCGCGCCCAGGTCTGGATCAACTTCGACAGGGCATTGAGCCGGTGAATGGCGGTGTGCGGTCCGCCATCGGCGGCGGGGCCACATAGCTCGCCATCCTTCGCATTGGCCTCGTCCAAGACTTCGCGCCGCCATTCGATCAAGTCCCAATCATGGATCGAAACCAGCGACCACGATCCAAACTTGCTCGATTTCCAGTAGTTGAGTTTCGAGGCGAGATTTTTCGCATTGGGGCCGCTGCCGGTCAGATTGTTTCCGATCATCCAATCGCATGCCTGCGCGAGAGTCGTGCCGCGCGAGATTTTCTGGTCAACGAAATCTTCGCCGGTGACTTTGCCTTCGATGATCCGCTGCCATTCTCGTGCGTCCTTCAGCGTCTCGAATGTTTTCGTCTGGTAGACGCCGTTGAGTCTCACCTGGACACGAAATTGGTGCGGTCCACGGACTTGGATACGGGAAGGCATTTTGCAACCCCTTGAAAATACGAGGGGTTAATTGTGCCAAATTGTGCCAAAAAAGGCCAGTTAAGAGACACCAAATTTACTAAGTCATTGAAAAAACTTGGAGCGGGTGAAGGGAATCGAACCCTCGTCGTAAGCTTGGGAAGCTTCTGCTCTACCATTGAGCTACACCCGCATGCCCCAAGCGCGCATTAAAGCCGAGCGCGGCGCCATCTTCAAGTCA